>Ga0209161_10000034_pt1 | contig 85535 bp, 81 predicted proteins | sample GraSoiAngelo_155_FD_186169 | JGI IMG/M metagenome (GOLD analysis project Ga0209161, IMG submission 186169) | Grasslands soil microbial communities from the Angelo Coastal Reserve, California, USA - 14_1009_13_30cm (SPAdes) (version 2) | ecosystem: Environmental > Terrestrial > Soil > Grasslands... | reverse complement strand
CGCGGGCGCACGCGGGGGCTGATACGCCATCTGCGGAGCTGGTGCGCTCGTGATCGAGACGCTGCCGCTATTCACACCGCAGAACGAATTCGTCAGCGAAGCGTTCGAGCAATCGACGGCATTCGTCGGCGCGGCGGCAACAGCGACTGGAGGTGGGGCCCGGCGCACGCAGCTCAGACAGACCTGCGGCGGGACGACCGGCCCGCGCGCCACCACGGCACCCGCCCGCGAATAGGTGACCTCGCCGTAATCGTACGGACGCCCGTCCGTGACGCGATCGGCGATGTCGAGCAACGCGCCGAGGGGGTCGCCGGCCGTCGGCTGCAGGAGCAAAGCACCGTAGTAATTCCACGCCGAACCCGCGCGCAGCGCCGCGAACTCGAACGGCCAGCGCGACCGCACTGAGACGAAGGTCGCGGGGTTCCCTTCAGCGGTCGGTGGCAGTGGGATCGCGACGAGCGTGTCGTTCGACAACAGACCGCTGTCGTCGTCAGGACCCGCGGGAAACAGCACCTGGATGCGACCGATCGCGTCGACGTGCAAAAGCAGGAGGTGCCCTGGCTGGCGCAACGCGACATAGATGGTCGAGTCGGTGCGCCAGACGCGCACCGGGTCAGGGGCGGTGGCGCGGGCGGCGTGCGAAGTGCCCGCTGCCTGTACTAGCAGTCCGACCGTCATCGCGAGAGAAGGGAGCACGGGTCCGTTCCTTCTACCCTACAACGCCTTCGGAGTGCTGGGAAGGCCCCACAGGTATCCCCTTCTCGTTTCGCGGTCTATATTCTGCGCCGACCCTCACCGGAGGCCGCATGGGCGCAGGAATTCAGCCACCCACCGTAGGGCAGGAGAGCGAGGGCAACGCCTTCGTTGACGTGGTCAAAGTGCTGTTCGAGCCCAGCGCGGTCTTCGGGCGCGTGCGCGCACAACCGAACTTCTTCGCGCCGTTCCTCACGATCATCGCGGTGCAATGCGTGCTGTTTTTCGTCAACCTGCCGTACCTCAAGGTCGCCATCGCGGCACAGATGGCTGCGCAGGCCGGAGCGCAGTCTCGCCCCCTACCCGGCAACGCGCTGCTCGCCATCTTCGGGTTGCTGGGCCTGGTGATCGTGCTCGGGATCATCTTCGTGGTGACCGGACTCATTCTCTGGATGCTCGCCTCGGTCCTCGGCGGCGGGGAAGCCAAGTTCACCACGATGCTCAGCGTCGCGGCCTACTCGGCCGTGCCGGCGGCGATCCTGCTGAGCATCATTGGGACCCTGGTCCTGCATCTGCAGGGGAGCAGCGGGCTCACGTCGCCACAGGACATGCAGCCGGCGCTGGGACTGGATCTGCTCTCCCCCGGCGCCAAGGGGTTTGTCGGGGCGATACTGAAAGCGATCAACCCGTTCAGCCTCTGGGGTCTGGTGCTGACGGCCATCGGCGTCTCGACCACGCAACGGATGTCGAAAAGCAGCGGCTACATGGTCGCGGTGATCACTTTTGTGATTGGACTGCTGATCGCGGGGGGACTCGCCGCAATTTTCAACCGCTAGTCAGACGGTGGCCTTCGTCCGACTGACGACGCCCGCCTCCTCGAGGGCTGCCTGGGCCGCGGCGAGGCGGGCGATCGGAACCCGGAAGGGTGAGCAGGACACGTAGTTCATCCCGACCCGGTGACAGTACTTCACCGAGCTCGGCTCCCCGCCGTGCTCGCCACAAATCCCGATCTTGAGATCGCGCCGCGTGCCGCGGCCGAGTTTCACCGCCATCTCGACGAGCTTGCCGACGCCGGCCTGATCGAGCACCTGGAATGGATCGTCGGACAGGAGCCCGTGCTCCACATAAAAGGGCAGGAAGCGGCCCGCGTCGTCGCGTGAGAGCCCGAACGTCGTCTGCGTGAGATCGTTCGTCCCGAACGAGAAAAACTCGGCCTCCTTAGCAATCTCGTCCGCGGTTACCGCGGCACGCGGCAGCTCGATCATCGTGCCGACGAGATACGGGACGGCTCGCCCTTCGCGATGGAACACCTCTTGCGCGACCCGCCGAATGATTGCGGTCTGATTCAGCAGCTCGCGCACGTCCGCGACGAGGGGAATCATGATCTCGACGGTGACCTTCTTGCCTTTGCCGGCCACGTGGCCCGCCGCCTCGAAGATCGCGCGCGCCTGCATTTCGGTGATCTCGGGATACGTGATCCCCAGCCGGCAGCCCCGATGACCGAGCATCGGGTTCGCTTCGACCAGCGAATGAATCAATCGTTCGAGCTGCGCGGCCGGCACCTTGGCATGCTTGGCCAGCGCGGCAATTTCGGCGTGGGTGTGCGGCAGGAACTCGTGCAGCGGCGGATCGAGCAGCCGGATCGTGACCGGTAGTCCGTCCATGACTTCGAACAGCCCTTCGAAGTCGCGGCGCTGAATCGGAAGCAGCTTCGCCAGGGCCTTGCGGCGGCCTGCTTCATCGGCCGCCACGATCATCTCCCGCATCAACGTGATGCGGTCGCCCTCGAAGAACATGTGCTCGGTGCGACAGAGGCCGATCCCTTCGGCGCCGAACTCGCGCGCCCGGCGCGCATCCGCCGGGATGTCGGCATTCGCCCGGACGCGCAGCCGGCGCCGCGCATCCGCCCACCCCATCAGCTGGTCGAATTCCTTGCCGACCTTCGGTGTGACGAGCTTGGCGGCGCCGAGGATCACTCGACCGGTCGTGCCGTCGACCGTGATCACCTGGCCGCGCTTGACGGCGCGTCCGTTTACGCGGAACCGGCCGGCGGTGGGATCGACGTCCAGCTCTTTCGCGCCCACGACGCACGTCTTGCCCATCCCGCGCGCGACGACCGCCGCATGGCTCGTCATCCCGCCGCGAGCGGTGAGGATGGCGCGCGCTGCCACGATCCCGTGGAAGTCTTCGGGTGACGTCTCGGGCCGCACGAGAATCACGTCGTGGCCCTTCTTTTTCATCGCCTCGGCTTCATCGGCATCGAACACCACTTCGCCCGTGGCGGCACCGGGGGAAGCCGGCAGGCCCTTCGCGAGCACCGTCACGCTCGCCCGCGGGTCCACCATCGGGTGAAACAATTGATCGAGGTCCTGCGGCGGAACGCGTTGGAGCGCCTCCTCCTCGGTGATCAGTCCTTCTTCCACCATCTCGACCGCGCTGCGCACGGCCGCCATGCCGGTCCGTTGCGCGCGCCGAGTCTGCAGCATGTAGAGCTGACCGTGCTCGAACGTGAACTCCACATCCTGTACGTCCTTGAAGTGCTTTTCGAGCTTCGTCGCCAGGCGCTCGAGCTCGCGGTAGACCTTGGCGAGCTTACCCCGGTTCATCTTCTCGATCGGCTCCGGCGTGCGCGCGCCCGAGACCACGTCCTCGCCCTGCGCGTTGGTGAGCACGTCACCATTCAGCACATTCTCGCCCGTGCGGCAGTCGCGCGTGAACGCGACACCCGTGCCGCAGTCGTCGCCCATGTTGCCATAGACCATGGCGACGATGTTGACCGCCGTCCCCAGACTGTCGGGAATGCCGTGCACCTGGCGATAGTCTTTGGCGCGGCGGGTGTTCCAGCTCTTGAAGACGGCCTCGATCGCGCCCCACAGCTGCTCCTGCGGATCGTCAGGGAAGGGGTGCCCGGTCTTCTGCTTCACGATTGTCTTGAAGTCGTGCACCAGGTCGTGCAGGTCGTCGGCCGGCAGGTCGATATCGCGTTTGACCTTGCGCCGCGCTTTGGCCTTGGCGAGCTCGTCCTCAAACGGCTCCTTGCCCAGATCGAACACCACGTCGCCGTACATCTGGACGAAGCGGCGATAGGAGTCGTAGGCGAAGCGCGGGTTCTTGGAGCCGGCGATCAGGCCTTCGACCGTTCGATCGTTGAGGCCGAGGTTCAAGATCGTTTCCATCATGCCGGGCATCGAGACCGCGGCGCCCGAGCGCACCGAGACGAGGAGCGGGTTCTTCGGGTCCCCGAATCCCTTCTTCGTGATCCGCTCGAGATGCTTCAGGTGGCGATCGACTTCGGCGCGCAGCGCGGGAGGAAACGTGCCTTGCTCGACGTACGCGATGCACAGCCTGGCGGAGATCGTGAACCCGGGAGGGACGGGCAAGCCCAGGTTGGCCATTTCGGCGAGGCCGGCGCCTTTGCCGCCCAGGATGTCGCGCATCGCGGCGGAGCCATCGGCGCGGCCGTTGCCGAAGAAGTAGACGTAGCGTTCGACAGACATACCGTAATACTGGAGGCGTTGCCGCTACACGGCCATAGTCACCTGTAACGGCGCGGCCTGGCGGACCTTCTTGCTGTCGTCCGGGATCTCCGTCGGATACGCGCCAGAGAAGCACGCGTGGCAGAACTGCGCCGTGTCCCCACCGGCGGCCCGCAACATCCCATCCAGCGACAGATAGCCCAGCGTCTCCACCCCGAGGTGCTGCCGGATCTCTTCCAGCGTGTGGCTCGACGCGATCAGCTCTGATTTGGTCGGCGTGTCGATACCGTAGTAGCAGGGGCCGGTGATGGGCGCCGAGGCGACGCGGAAATGCACCTCCTTGGCACCCGCCTGACGGATCATCTGGACCAGCTCACGGCTCGTCGTACCGCGGACGAGCGAGTCGTCCACCACGACGACCTTCTTACCCTGCAGCACCTCGCGCACCGGATTGAACTTGATCTTCACCTTCGCGTTGCGCGCGGCCTGCGTGGGATTGATGAACGTGCGGCCGACGTAGTGGTTGCGAATCAGCGCGTGCTCGAGCTTCAGCCCGGATCGCTCGGCAAATCCGAGCGCCATCGCATTGGACGAGTCCGGCACGGAGAAGACGCAATCGGCGCCCTCGGCGGGGTGCTCGCGCGCCAGCTCGCGACCGAGCGCGCGCCGCACGCGGTCGACTGAGCGTCCGAAGATCGTGCTGTCGGGCCGCGAGAAGTACACCAGCTCGAAGATGCAGCGCTGGTGTGGCTTCGGCGGCAACGCGGGCAGGCGATCGATCTCCGGAGGGGATCCCTGAATTCGCAGGAACTCGCCCGGCTCGAGCTCGCGGATGGTTGTCGCACCGATGAGATCGAGCGCGCAGGTCTCCGACGCGATGACGTAGCCTGTGCCGAGCTTGCCGAGCCAGAGCGGGCGGAAGCCGCGCGGATCGACGATCGCGTAGAGGGTGCGCCCGATCGTCACGACCAGCGAATACGCGCCCTCGACGCGCTCCAGGGCATCGAGCAGCTGATCCTCTGGCTCGCGGGCTTCGGAGCGCGCAATCAGGTGAATCAGAACTTCGCTGTCCGATGACGTCTGGAAGATCGACCCCTTGGCCACGAGGTCGGAGCGCAGCGCGTCGGCGTTGGTGAGGTTGCCGTTGTGCGCAAGCGCGAGCGGCCCTTCGCGGTAGCCCGCGAGGATCGGCTGCGCGTTGGCGAGCACCGACGAGCCGGCAGTCGAGTAGCGCGTGTGACCGATCGCCACGTCACCGGGGAGCCCCGCGAGCACGCTCTCGCCGAAGACATCGGACACGAGTCCCATGCCGCGGTGTGAGCGCGCCACGCCTGCGCCATCCACGGCGACCATGCCAGCTGACTCCTGACCGCGATGCTGCAGGCTGTAGAGCCCGAGATACGTGATGCGCGATGCGTCGGAGACGCCCGCTACGCCGATGATGCCGCACATGCGCCGATCAGTCTCCCATGCGTCGAGGAATGGCGCTGAAATATACGTCTCTGAGCCGCGTGACAGGCTCCTCGATCTGCCCGTCCCGCAGCGCGACGCGGAAGGCTCCGTTCGCGGGGCCGACAGCTCCCGCACGGTGGATCGGAACCCCCAGCTCACCCGCGAGCGCCTGCACAGCCCCGGCGCGCTCAGGCGCGCACGTGATGACCACGCGGCCGTGGGATTCGCTGAACAACAATTCGTGCGTCGTGCGTCGTGCGTCGTACGTCGTCAAATCCACGTCGAGACCGTATCCGCGTTCCTGGTAGGGCCCACCCATGGCCACTTCGGCCAGCGCGACGGCGAGGCCGCCCTGCGAGCAGTCGTGCGCGGAATGGAACAGACCGCGCTCGGCACCCGTCACGAGCAGATCGATGAGCCGTTTTTCGTCCTCGAGGTTCACGCGCGGAGGCTGGCCACCGACGAAATCGTGGCAGATCTCCCAGTAGGCCGATCCGCCCAGCTCGGCTCGCGTCTCGCCAAACAGGAACACGACGTCGTCGGGGGCTCGCGCGTGACTCGGCACGGCACGATCGGCCCGCGTGAGCAGTCCGATCATCCCGACCACCGGTGTCGGATCGACAGCGCCCGTCGGGCTCTCATTGTAGAACGACACGTTCCCGCCCGTCACCGGCGTCCCGAGCGCGCGGCAGGCGTCGGCGATGCCACGGCATGCTTCGCGGAACTGGTAAAAGACCGCAGGACGGTCGGGGCTACCGAAATTCAGACAGTCGGTGATCCCGAGGGGCCGCGCGCCCGTGCAGGCGACATTGCGTGCCGCCTCCGCGACCGTCGCCTTGCCGCCTTCATACGGATCCAGGCGCACGTAGCGACTGTTGCAGTCAGTCTTCACAGCGATCCCAAAGTCCTCATGCCGAACGCGCAACACGCCGGCGTCGCCGCCGGGCGGAATCACAGTGCCGGCCTGGACGGTGGAGTCGTATTGCTCGAAGACCCAGCGCTTGCTCGCTACTGACGGTGAATCCAACAACCGCAGCAGCGCTTCTGTGGGAGACGTGCGTCGTGCGTCGTGCGTCGGAGCTGCGGCACGGAGTTCGGCAATCCGCGGATCTTCCGTCGCGTCGGGATAATAGACTGGACAGTCCTCGACCAGTTGCTTCCCGGGGATCTCGACCACGACTTTGCCTTCCCACAGACAGCGATACATCCCGTCGTCCGTGACCTTGCCGATCGGCGTCGCGTCGAGATCCCATGTGGCCGCGATCGCCTGGACTTCCTTCACGCGATCGGCCTTCGCCACAACGAGCATCCGTTCCTGCGACTCCGACAGCAGAATCTCGTAGGGCGTCATGCCGGGCTCGCGGGTCGGCACTTTGGAGAGATCGATTTCCACCCCGACGCCGCCGCGCGCCGCCATCTCGGCCGACGACGATGTGAGCCCGGCCGCGCCCATGTCTTGAATGGCCACGATATGCCCCGATGCGATCAACTCGAGGCTGGCTTCCAGGAGCAGCTTTTCCGTGAACGGATCGCCGACCTGCACCTGCGGGCGCCGCTGTTCGCTCTCGTGCGTCAGCTCCTCGGAGGCAAACGACGCACCGTGGATGCCATCGCGTCCCGTACGCGATCCCACGGCGAGGAGCACATTGCCGACGCCATGCGCGGCGGCCTTGATCAGGTCTTTCTCCTTCAAGACACCGACGCACATCGCGTTCACGAGTGGATTGCCGGAGTAGCCAGGCGCGAAGTCGACTTCGCCGCCCAGCGTTGGGACGCCGACGCAGTTTCCGTAGTCGCCGATGCCGCGCACGACGCCGGCGAGCAGATAGCGGTTGCGCCCATCGTCGAGCGGTCCGAACCGCAGGCTGTTCAGCAGCGCGACGGGACGCGCGCCCATCGTGAATACATCCCGCAGAATGCCGCCCGCGCCGGTGGCGGCGCCCTGGTAGGGCTCCACCGCGGACGGGTGGTTATGGGATTCGATCTTGAACGCGACCGCCCAGCCGCCCGGCAGCCGCAACACGCCGGCATTTTCGCCCGGTCCTTGCACCACCTGGCGGCCTGTGGTGGGAAACGTTTTGAGAATCGGCCGAGAATGCTTGTAGGAGCAGTGCTCGCTCCACAACGCGGAGAAGATGCCGAGCTCCGGGAACGTGGGCCTCCGCCCCAGCATCGCGACGATGCGCGCGTATTCTTCGGATGTGAGATTGTGTTCCTGCACCAGCTCCGGGGTGATCTGCGGATCGGTCACTTCCGGGTCACGCCCTTCGCGACCGCGCGGAAGACACGCGCCAGGATGTTCGGCGCCGACGTCTTCATCAATGCCTCAGCCTCGCCGGCGTCGAACCAGACGCCGTGGCAATGTGTGCACTGGTCGATCTGGATCCCGTCCCAATCGTGGGTGATGAGGTCGTAGCCGCATTTGGGACACTTCATGTGATGCTTCTTCCGCTCGCTCTCGGCCGCCGCCTGCTGCGCCGCCGCACGCTGCTGTCGCAGCAGCTCGGCGTCGCGGCGTGCGAAGTATTCGTCCTCGTTCTTATTGTGCGTCATGACTTGCCGGTGCTGGCGGCGGCGCAGGAGGAGGGGCTATGTGCAAGGTGTCCCCGCCCGGATTGGCGATTGGAACGCGACCGGGAGGTGACGACGATTCGCCGGAGTAGCGGTGACCGTCCCAGCGCAGGATGGCATCGACGACGTGGCCGTTCTGCAGCGTCACCACATCCATCGTCCCGCAGGTGTATTCGCACCCATTGCGGAAGAACAGATACGTGTATTGGCCCACACGCCGCACCGCGGCCGGCGCGGCCCACAACTCATAGATCTCGCGTTCGGCCATGCCGGGATTGATTGTTCCAGTGTCGTCCGACACATAGGGCACGTCGCGCGTCAGCGCATGGCCCTGTGGCGCCGCCGGGGGACGCGGACGCTGCGACGCCGCCTGCTGCCGCTCCACCGTTGCCACCCGTGTCGCCGCGGTATCAGTCGCCGGGCGAACCGGCGGCGGTGGCGGCGCCGGCGCGGTCGAGCGACCCCGGAGCTTGTCCCACGCCAGCTTCAGCTTCGCCTTCGCGGTGTTGACCTGGGTGTTGACCTGATCACACCCTAAGATGGCGACCGTCAACAGCGCGCAAATCGCCAGCGTGCTGCGTCGCATTACGAGCCTCCAGAGAGAGGAAGACGCGGGCGCCATCCTGACCGCCTAGGACCTGCGCGTTGCGGCGCTCCGGATGCGGCATGATCCCAACCACGTTGCGACCGGCGTTGCAGACACCGGCGATATCGTGCAGCGACCCGTTCGGATTCTCCGTGACATACCGCAAGACCACCTGGCCATTGGCTTCGAGCTCGGCCGCCGTCTGCGAATCGGCGACGTAGCGGCCGTCGCCGTGCGCGATGGGCAGCGTCAGCTCCTCGCCGCGCTCGTAGCTCGCGGTAAACGGCGTGTCGGTTGCCTCGACGCGCAGCCGCACCGGCCGCGATAGAAACTTGAGGCGCGCATTGCGCATCAACGCGCCGGGCAGCAGGCCCGCCTCGCACAGAATCTGGAAGCCGTTGCAGATCCCGAGCACCGCGCCGCCGGCGCGCGCGTGCGCCGTCACCGCGCGCAGCACCGGTGAAAAGCGCGCGATCGCACCGGATCGAAGATAATCGCCGTAGCTGAACCCCCCCGGCAGGATCACCGCGTCCGCCCGTTGCAAATCGGTGTCCTTGTGCCAGACGTAGTAGGCATCCGATCCCGCCGCGCGAGCCGCGTCGAGCGTGTCCGCGTCGCAGTTCGAACCGGGGAAGACGACTACGGCGACACGCTGCATTCGTAATCCTCGGTCACGGGGTTGGCGAGGAGCCGGTCGCACATGCTGCGGGCCTTGGCGGCCGCTTCCTCACGCGTGGCCGCCTGCACCTGCACCACCAGGTGCTTGCCGGCGCGAACCCCGGCAACGTCGCCGAAGCCGAGCGCCTGGAGCGCGTGGTGGACGGCCTGGCCCTGCGGGTCGAGGAGCGAGGCGCGCGGCATCACGCGGATCTCGACCGTGTAAGCTCCTGCGCTCATGCCACCCCTCCCGCGCCGGTGCCCGTTCCCGGACGCCTCGGTCCGCGGAAGTTCTGCTCAGTCTCGTCGATGACGATCGGACCTGCGATTTCTGCCTCCTCATCTTCGGCGGGGGCCTTGAAAAAGCCGAGCAGAATGGCCCGGCTCACGCCGTAGATCATGTAGGTGATGCCCAGCGGGAACAGGAACGCGTCGTGCTTCCAGATCCCGAACACCAGGATAACAACAATGAGCGTGAGCCCCAATAGTCCGCTGGCGGTGCGGAAGCCGGCACGCGGCAGCGTCGGATAGTGGACGTTGCTCACCATCAAGATGGTCAAGGCGATCATCAGGAACGTGAGCACCAGATGCCACGGGAGGGTGTGCAAGGACGCGTAGAGCGTGGTTTGCGTAAACGGGAAATAGGTTGCCAGCGTCATCCCCGCCGCCGGCGAGGGCAACCCGATGAAGTACGTCTTGGGGCGACCTGCCTGGGTCACGTTGAACCGGGCCAGCCGGATTGCCGCAGCCATCACGTAGAAGTAGCAGAAGATCCAGGACGCGCCGCCGGTCCCTCCTCCCGCGCTGCCGGCCGCAAACTCGACCTGATACATAAGGAAAGCGGGGGCGACGCCGAAGCTCACAATGTCGACCAGGCTGTCGAGCTCGGCGCCGAACCGCGTCCCCGTGCCCGAGATGCGCGCCACCCGGCCATCCAGGGTATCGAGAATGCCGGCGAAGACAATGAACCACCCGGCGCGGTAAAACTCGCCGCGCGTGGCGAGCACCATCGCCCAGATGCCGAAGAACAGGTTGAACAGCGTGAAGAGGCTCGGCACCACGATCACGACGCGGCGCAGCGGCAGTGGCGGTGGTCTCACGCGTACTCCGCCAGGACGGTGCCGCCCACCCGGACGCGGTCGCCAGGTTTGACTTTGACGATCGGTCGCGCCGAGAGGGGAAGGAAGACGTCGGTGCGCGAGCCGAACCGGATCAGTCCCAAGCGGTCGCCTTGGGTCACACGATCGCCCGGCCTCGAGTCGGTCACGATGCGCCGCGCGATCAGCCCCGCGATCTGGCGCACCAGCACGCGCCCCCGCGGGCCCTGCAACCCAACCGAGGACTGCTCGTTGTCGAGACTCGCCTTTTCGTGACCAGCGTGCAGAAACTTTCCTTTGTTGTAGTGGACCAGCTCGACGGTGCCGTCGACGGGATACCGATTGACGTGCACGTCGAAGACCGACAGAAAGATCGAAACGCGCACGACGCGTTCTTTCACGTAGAGCGGCTCATCGGTCTCGATCACTTGCACCACATGCCCCTCGGCCGCGGCCAGGACGTACCGCTGACCGCGCGGCCCCCCCCGAATCGGATCGCGGAAGAAGGCAACGACCCAGACCGCCACGATCCCCAGCAATATGCCGAGCGGCCACCAGAGCCACGCGGCGACCAGGGCCAGGATCCACGCCGCTGCGATGAATGGCCATCCCTCGGGCGCGATCCTCACTCCAGATCGGTTCCGGTGATTCGGGCGTACGCGTCCCGATACCGTTCACTCGTCGCCTGGACGACCTCGGCTGGGAGCGGCGGCGGTGGGGCTTCGCCGTTCCATTTGCCCTGCTTCTTGAGGTCGGCCAGATAATCGCGCAACGGCTGCTTGTCGAAGCTCGGTTGGCTCTTGCCCGGTTGATACCGGTCGGCCGGCCAGAAGCGCGATGAGTCGGGAGTCAGGATTTCATCGATGACGATCAATTCGCCGTCGGGTGTGGTCCCGAATTCGAATTTCGTATCAGCGATGATGATGCCGCGCTGCGCGGCATAATCACGGCCTGCCTCGTACAGCGCGAGGCTGGCGCGGCGTAACCGTTCGGCCGGGAGCCGGCCGACGCCACGCACGACGTGGTCAAAGGTGACGTTCTCGTCGTGTCCCTGTTCGGCCTTGGTGGCCGGCGAGAAGATCGGAGGATCGAGCTGCGCGCTTTCGACGAGCCCCTTGGGCATCGGTTCACCCGCGAGGGTACCGGCTTGCTTGTACTCGGCCCAGGCGGAGCCGGAGATGTACCCGCGCACGACGCATTCGAACGGCACGGTGGTGGCCCGGCGCGTCAGCATCGCGCGCCCATGTAACTCCTCCCGGTGCGGAGCGAGCGTGGGAACACGAGCGACGATCTCATCGACCTCGGCAGTAAGCAGGTGGTGCGGCATCACGGCCTTCAGCCGCTCGAACCAGAAGGCGCTCAGCTGGGTCAACACCGCACCCTTGTGGGGCACCGCGTCCCGCATCACGACATCGAAGGCGCTCACGCGATCGCTCGCCACGAGCAGCAGCGTGGTGTCGTCCACCTCGTAGACCTCGCGTACCTTGCCGCGACGCAGGAGCGGCAGCGGCAGTTTGCTCTGCACCAGCACTCCGGTCATACCTGAACCTCCGCCGCGGCAGCCGCGGGGGCAGCGGTGTGAATGAAACGCATCAAGTCTGGCAGCACGCGATCGAGAAACTCATCGACCTGCTGGGGCGCGCGGCCGACGTAGGCTGCGGGATCTAGCTCTTCCGCCGTCGCGCGAACGCCCAGCCGCTTGAACTCGGGTGTCCGGGCCAGCCGGTCGAGCAGCCCCTGCGACCCCTGGAGACTCTGCGTGCGGATCACCTCGTGCAGCTGCTGGCGGTCTCCGCCCGCCTTCACGCCCCGCATCAGGAGCCGTTCAGTCGCCAGGTACGGCATTGCCGCCGTGACGTGCTGGCTGATCGTCTCCTCGCGCACCTCGAGGCCGGCCGCGACGTTGATGGCCAGGACGAGAATCGCGTCGGCGGCGAGGAAGGCTTCCGGAATCACCAGGCGGCGATTCGCGCTGTCATCGAGCGTTCGTTCAAGCCACTGCGCCGCCGCGGTATGCCACGCGTTGCCCTCGAGCTCGATCACGAACCTCGCCAGGCTCGTGATCCGCTCGGCGCGCATCGGGTTGCGCTTATACGGCATAGCGGACGAGCCGACCTGCTCGCTCTCGAACGGCTCGAGCAACTCGCCCTCGTGCTGCAACAGCCGCAGGTCGGTCGCGAACTTCGCGGCCGATTGCGCGATGCCGGACAGCACGGCGAGCACCTGCCCGTCCAGCTTGCGGGTGTAGGTCTGCCCGGTGATGGCAAGCACACGATCGAATCCCAGCGTGCGCGAGACGCGAGCGTCGAGCTCGGCAACCTTCGCGTGATCACCGTCGAACAGCTCAAGGAAGCTTGCCTGGGTGCCCGTCGTCCCCTTCACGCCGCGGAAGCGCAGCGTCGCGATCCGGTTCAGCAACTCCTCGGCGTCCAGCGCGAAATCCTGCATCCACAGCGTCATGCGCTTGCCCACGGTGGTGAGCTGCGCCGCCTGGAAATGCGTATAGGCAAGGCAGGGAAGTGCGCGATGGCGCCGAGCCACCTTCCCCATCGCCACGAGCAACGCGCCGATCCGCCCCAGGAGGAGCTGCATCGCCTCGCGCATCAACACGAGGTCGGCATTGTCGGTCACGAACGCGCTCGTGGCGCCGAGATGAATGAAGGGACGGGCGACGGGAGCCTGGTCGCCGAGCTGGTGAATGTGCGCCATCACATCGTGCCGTAACCGGCGCTCGTATTCGGCGGCTTTCTCGAGATCCACGTCGTCGAGGTGCGCACGCAGCTGTGTCACCGCGGCCTCGGGGATCGCGAGGCCAAGGTCCTTCTCGGCTTCCATCAGTGCGAGCCAGAGCCGGCGCCACAAACCGATGCGGCGGCGCTCGCCCCACAGCGCCTGCATCGCGGGAGAGGCGTAGCGCGCGGAGAGCGGCGAGACCCAGCTCAAACCGCTGCCTTGGCCCGCGCGACCAGTTTGTTCCAATCGGCGAGGAACTGATCGAGGCCGCGGTCGGTGAGCGGATGCAGCAGCAGCCTCTTCAGGACATCGGGCGGCAACGTCGCGACGTCGGCGCCGATCATCGCCGCTTCCACGACGTGGCGGGGATGGCGGATCGACGCGGCGAGAATTTCGGTCTCGATGTTGTAGTTGTCGAAGATGGTGCGGGCTTCGCGGATGACGTCCATCCCTTCCTGCCCCACATCATCCAGGCGGCCGATGAACGGGCTCACGTACGAAGCACCCGCCTTCGCCGCGATCAGGCACTGCACGCTCGAGAAGCACAGTGTCACGTTCGTGCGAATCCCGGCGGCCGCGAGCCGGCGTACCGCGATCATGCCCGCCTCGATCATCGGAATCTTGACCACGATGTTCTCGGCGATTTTCGCGAGCTCCGTGCCTTCCTTGACCATCGCCTCGGCGTCCACCGCCACGACTTCGGCCGACACCGGACCGTCGACGAGCGAGCAGATCTCTTTCAGCACGTCGCGGGGATCGAGGTCGCCCGCTTGCTTGGCGAGCAACGACGGATTCGTGGTAATGCCATCGATCAAGCCGGCCTGCGAGGCCCAGCTGATGTCTTTGAGACTCGCCGTGTCGAGGAAAAACTTCATGACGGAGACTCCTCGGCGTAGAGGTCCGGGGAATATTGCACCGCCTCCAGATACAAGCCCTGGGGCGGGGCAGGCGGGCTGGCCGCCAGATTATCGTTCGCAGCGAGCAGACGGGGGAAATCCGCCGGCGGGCGCCGGCCGAGGGCGATGTCGACCATGGTGCCCACGATGAAGCGCACCATGTGATGCAGGAATCGATCGGCCTCGACCGTGAACGCCATCCCTCCTCCGTCCGCTCGCGGCGCCCATTGCGCAAGCGCCACGCGGCATCGGTAGTGGGTGGTGTTGGCACCGGCCGCGGCCAGGCCGCGAAAACTGTGCTCGCCGACGAGTGCCGCCGCCGCACCCTGCAACGCGCTGACATCGAGCGCCTGGCTGAGCGCCCATTCGTAGGGCCGGCGGAACGGCGACGCCGCGGCTTCGTCGGTGCCGATCAGGTACCTATACCGCCTCGCCATGGCGCTGCGGCGTGCATCAAAGCCCGGCTTCATCTCATGCACCTGCTGAACCCAAATCTCGCGCGGCAGCAACCCGTTGAGCGCGCGGCGCAGATCCACCGATTGCCACCGCTCGCCGCCCGCGAAGCTGACGGCCTGGCCGAGCGCGTGGACGCCGGTGTCGGTCCGACCGGCGGCCGTTGCGGGCGTCTTCCGACCCATCAGGCGCTCAAGCACACCTTCAAACTCAGCCTGAACCGTGCGGTCGACCGGCTGCCGCTGCCACCCTGCGAAGCCACCCCCGTCGTATTGGATCACCGCGAGAAAGGGGCGGCTTGTCACGCGGGGAAAGATGCAACTCGTTGTCACTATTTGACAAGGGTGATAGGCTTAATCCTTCATGGACTCGCCCCTGCGCCGTGCCCTGACCGCGCTCGCGAACCGCCAATCGCTCTCCGAGGACCAGACCGCGGAGGTGTTCGGCGTGGTGATGAGCGGCGAAGCGACGCCCGCGCAAATCGGTGGGCTGCTGATGGGCCTCCGGGCGAAAGGCGAGACGGCCGATGAACTCGCCGGGGCCGCGCGGGCGCTGCGACACTCGATGGTACGGGTCACTGCCGCGCACGAGCACCTGGTGGACACCTGCGGTACAGGCGGTGGCACCGTATCGACGTTCAATATCTCCACGGTGGCTGCATTCATCGCCAGCGGCGCCGGCGCAGTGGTTCCCAAGCATGGTAATCGCTCGTACACGTCGCGCTGTGGCTCCGCCGATGTGCTCGAGGCGCTCGGCATTCGCATCGTATTGGACGCCGCCAACGCGAGTCGCGTGTTGAAGGAAGCGCGCGTCGTCTTTCTGTTTGCGCCGACCTTTCATCCCGCGATGAAGCATGTGGGGCCTGTCCGGCGTGAGCTCGGTACGCCCACGCTGATGAACCTGGTTGGCCCCCTGGCGAACCCCGCCGGCGTCAAACGCCAGGTGATCGGTGTCGCCGAGCCCGAGCGGGCGCCCATCGTCGCCGAGGCTCTGGTGAGACTTGGCGCCGAGCACGCGCTCGTGGTGCACGGTCGCGTGGGCATGGACGAGATCTCTCCGCACGGCGTGACCGATGTCTGGGAAGTGAAGGACGGAGCAGTACGCACCTGGGAGATCGATCCCGAGCGCTTCCGGCTCGGCATCAAGGACCTAGGCCAGCTGCAAGGTGGGGAACCGGCAGCGAACGCCGAGCGGCTCGAGCGGATTCTTGGAAACGGTACTGCCACCGGCGACTCTGATGATGCGGGGCTCGCGGCGGTGCTGCTTAACGCCGGGGCGGCGATTTACGTGGCGGGAATCGCCTCGTCCCTGGCCGAGGGGATCGGGCGCGCGCGTGAAGTTGTGGCGTCTGGCGCCGCGCGCGCGGCTCTCGATCGGCTGCGCAAAGCCACGGCTAGTATTTCCGGATGACCCCGACGACCACTCCCTGCACGATGACGTCCCGCTCGTTGAGACGCAGCGGCTGGAGCGTATCGTTGGCCGGCTGCAGCCTGATCCACCCACCGGGTTCGCGGTAGAAGCGTTTCACCGTGGCGCCCTCTCCATGGACCAGTGCGATCACGGTCTGGCCGGGGTCGGCCTGATTGCGCTCCTGGACGACGACATAATCGCCATCCTTGATGTGCTCGTCGATCATCGAGTCGCCACGCACCTTCAGGACGTAGCTCCGTCCGCGCCGCGGCAGCAGCTCGTCCGGGACGGCGATCGTCTCGTCAGTCGTCACCGCCTCGATGGGGGTCCCGGCCGCGACCAGGCCCAGCAACGGGAGCTCTGTGGCGCCAGTCTGACCTTTGGGCGGCACGACCTCGATCGCCCGGCTCTCGTTGTGAGTTCGCCGGATGTACCCTTTGCGCTCGAGATTGGTGAGGTGTTCGTGAACTGTGGCCAGCGACTGGAACCCGAACTGGCGAGCGATCTCCTCGAAGCTCGGGGCGTACCCCTTTTCCTCGATGTGTTTCGAGATGTAATCGAGGATCTCGCGCTGGCGCCGCGTGACCGGCATACTGGCTCCCGAAGATTTACCGAACCATAATCTACCCGAATAACGACCGAACGCAAGGATGCCAGATAACCCACGTGCCGCCTCGCTGGATGCTATCCTGGGCGTAACTCGGGCACGCGTCGCGGCGCTTGGGAACAGGGCCGCCGAGTTGGAACGGGCAGCCTCCGCAGCTCGGCCGCCCCGCCCATTTCCGACACCCGGAGCGAGGGTCGGTGTGATCGCCGAGGTGAAACGCCGCTCGCCGTCGCAGGGCGCGATTCGGGAGGACCTCGACCCCGTCGCTCACGCCGCTGCATACGAGCGCGGGGGCGCCGTCGCGGTATCGGTGCTTACCGACGAGGCGCACTTTGGAGGATCGATTGAGGACCTCAGGCGCGTCGCGGCCAGCGTCGGCCTCCCGGTCCTCCGAAAGGACTTTGTGATCGACGAGCTCCAGATTTCCGAGGCCCGGGCCGCTGGAGCGAGCGCGGTGTTACTGATTGCTCGTGTCCTGACGCCCGCACAACTCGACGGGCTCGCCGGCGCGGTACGGCAGCGGGGGATGGTGCCGCTCATCGAAGTTCATGCGCCTGGTGAGCTCGACGCCGCGCTCGCTGCCGGCCCCGGGGTCGTGGGCGTGAACGCCCGCGATCTCGACACCTTTGTGATTGATCTACGCGCGGCCGAAGAGACGGTGCGGCGCATACCGCCGGAGGTGCCTGTCGTGGCTGAGAGCGGGATCGAGACGCGTGAGGATGTGGAGCGGCTTGCACGGGCCGGAGCCGACTTCGTACTCGTCGGGACGAGCGTGGCTCGGGAGCCCGATCCGGAGCAAGCGGTTCGCGAGTTAGTGGGGGTGAAACGTCATGCTGGAGTGCGCACATGATAATTGCACGAAGCACGTCGGCACGACTGCACGTCGGCACGACGCTCGTGCCGACGTGCCGACGTGAGACCGGTGACTAACATCGCGACGGGTCGGTTCGGGTCATATGGCGGCCGCTATGTCCCCGAGACGCTGATGCACGCGCTCGAGGAGCTGGCCGGCGTCTACGACGCGGCTCGCAACGATCCGCAATTCTGGGCCGAGCTCGAGGCGCTCCTCAAGAACTATGTCGGGCGGCCGACGCCGATCACCGCCGTTCCGCGACTTTCCGCGCAGGTAGGCGCACAAATCCTACTGAAACGAGAAGACTTGAACCATACCGGTGCCCACAAGATCAACAACACGCTGGGGCAGGTGCTGCTCGCCCAGCGGATGAGTAAACGGCGCATTATCGCGGAAACCGGTGCCGGCCAGCACGGCGTCGCGACCGCCACGGTCTGTGCGCGGTTTGGGCTCGAGTGCGTGGTGTACATGGGCGAGGAGGACATGCGGCGGCAGCGGCTCAACGTCTACCGCATGGAACTCATGGGGGCGAAGGTCGTGCCCGTGACCTCTGGCACACGCACGTTGAAGGACGCGACGAACGAGGCGCTGCGCGACTGGGTCTCGAACGTCACGTCGACGCACTATATCATCGGCTCCGTGGTGGGACCGGACCCGTTCCCGCGTCTGGTCCGTGACTTCCAGTCTGTGATTGGGCGAGAGGCGCGCGCCCAGATGCTGGAGCAAGTCGGCCGGCTGCCGAGCACGGTGGTCGCATGCGTCGGCGGCGGCTCGAATGCGATGGGCATCTTCACCGCGTTTCTGAACGACAAATCGGTGAAGCTGGTCGGTGTCGAAGCGGCAGGAGAGGGAATCCAGACGCAGAAGCACGCCGCGACGCTCGGCGCGGGTCGTCCCGGCGTCTTTCACGGCAGCATGAGCTACCTGTTACAGAACGCTGATGGGCAGGTGCAGCCCGCGCACAGCGTCTCGGCCGGTCTCGATTATCCCGGCGTGGGCCCCGAGCATGCTTACCTGAAGGACACGGGGCGCGTATTGTATGAAGCCGTGACGGACCGGGAGGCCCTGGACGCCTTCGCCGCCCTCTCGCGTTTGGAAGGCATCCTCCCGGCGCTCGAGAGCGCCCACGCCATCGCCTGGGTCATGCAGGCGAAGCGAGCCTCTGACGAACTCATCCTGATCAACCTGAGCGGCCGCGGCGACAAGGACGTCGCCATGGTTGCCGAGCTTACGGGAGCAGCGCTCTGACGAATCCCGCGTCCCAAATCCCCGAGCTGGCCCTCCCGCCGTCACAGGTGGAGGAGCTGATGCAAGTCATCAGCAAAGGGATGCGGGCGACGCAGTTATACCTGCCGAACAATCCCGTTTACCAGCGCGCCGTCGACAACATCCGCACCGCCTTCCGGCAGATCTGGCAGGCGACCGACGACTTGATCTTCGACATCGGCGAAACGGAATTGCGGTGGGAAGATCACGCGGTGTACAGCCAGGATCAGCGCAACGAGAGCATCGCGTGGACGCTGTTCAAGGACGGTGTCAGGTCACTCTCGTTCAAGCCCGGAGTCGAGGACGCCGAAATCGTGCGCTTCCTCTCCGTGCTGCAGCAGGCGAAGAACCTGCAGGCGGACGCACCCGACGATCTCCTGACGCTGCTCTGGGCTGAAGACTTCCAGTTCGTCACCTATACCTTCCGCGAGCTGGCGAGTGAGAACGCGGTGCCGATCGAGCGCAGCGAGAAGGACGCGCCCACGATCGGCGGCGGCGGCGGCGGGACCCCGGGCGGCGATGGCGGCTCCCCTGATGCCACGACGGTCCGCCGACAGGTAGAGGAAGAGGCGCCGCCCAAGCGCGAAGGACTGGTGTCGATCGACGACTTCGATACGACACTGTATTTCCTCGACGACAAGGAGATCGAGTATCTCCACAAGGAAGTCGAGCGCGAATACGCGCAGGACCTGCGCGGCAACGTGCTCGCGATGTTGTTCGATCTGCTCGAGCTGCAGACCTACGGCACGGTCCGCGCCGAGTTGATCTCTATCGTCGAAAACTTCATTCCGTATCTGCTGGGCGCCGGTGATTTCCGCTCCGTCGCATTGATCCTACGGGAATGCAAAGTCATCCTGCAGCGGGCCCGCGAGCTGATTCCCGAACATCGGCAGATCATGGAAGCGCTGCCGGCGCGACTCTCCCAGCCCGACGCGCTGTCACAGCTGCTGCAGTCACTCGATGAGGCGACCAGCCACCCGAGCGAGGACGAGCTGAGCGACCTGTTCGGCGAGCTGCGCGCCGACGCGCTCGGGACGCTGATGGGCTGGTTGCCGAAGCTGTCGAACGAGCGCGTCAAGAGCCTCGTGCAAAACGCCGCCGAACGCTTGGCGCAGGCCAACGCGGCGGAAGTACTGAAGGCACTGGGAAGCGCCGATCCGACCGTGCAGCTGGAGATGGTGCGGCTCGCCGGCCGGCTCAAGCTGCCGGGTGCACCGGACGGGATGGGTCCGCTGCTCGAGCGCGGTGAACGCGAGCTGAAGCTGGCTGTCGTCGAAGCGCTGACCACGATCGGAAGCCCCAGCGCAATGCGGCTCCTGGAGAAGGCGATTGACGATCAGGAACGCGACGTCCGCATCACGGCGGTCAAGTTCCTCGGCCAACGCGGGCATCGGAACGCGTTTCCGCGCATCGAGGCGGCGGTGACGGGCAACAAGCTCAAGGACGCCGATCTGACGGAGAAGATGGCGTTTTTCGAGGCGTATGGGGCCCTGGCGGGAGAGGCGGGGATCCCCACCCTCGAGAAGCTGCTCGTCGCGAAGGGCGGCCTCCTCGGCCGCAAAGGGGATCCCGAGACACGCGCGTGCGCGGCGATGGCCCTTGGCAAGATTCGGACACCCGCGGCGCGCGAGGTTTTGCAGAAGGTGACGCAGGATAAGGAACCGCTCGTACGCAACGCCGTCAGCCGCGCGCTGCGCGAGGTGGGATCGTGACCGCGCCCGGCGACAAACGGCCCTCGATGATGGAAACCGTCCAGACGACGGACGGCTTCCTCCGCCACGCCGGCCGCGACTTCCTCGTCGTGCTCTACACGGCGTTCCGGTCGCTCAAACTCTATCCGATCGAGAACCAGCAGGTGCAGAAGGCGCTGGACGACCTCGCCGCAACGACGAAGCAGCTCCTGGACGTCGAGCGCGAGCTCGAAGTCCGGCTCCAGGGCGAATTCATTTTCGTCAACTCGACGCGGCTGCGGCTCGACCTCGACAACTACGCCTCGTTCTCGCACATCCTGAACGTCCTGCAGCAGTGCGGCATCGGTGCGATGCGGCTCGACGAAGGGGTGGATCGCAGGCAGCTGCAGGTGTTCGTCTCGCTGCTGCTCGCCTACGCCGCCAAGGAAGCCAACCCCAACAAGCTGTTCGAGCTGTCGCAGAAGCTCAGCGACGGTGGCGTGTCGCACATCAGCGTCGAGCCGCCGCTCGAAGTCGAAGAGGATGTCGAGGAGGAAGAACGGCAGAAGGAAGCGGCGAAGCGGACGTACGCGCGCTCGGTGGCGGTGACCAAGGAGGTCATCAACAGCATCCGCATGGGTCGCACCGCCAACGTGAAGAAGGTGAAGCGCGCGGTGCAGGCGATCGTGGATCAGGTGTTGAACAACGAGTCGTCTCTGGTCGGGCTGACCACATTGCGCGACTACGACGAATACACGTTCACGCACTCGGTGAACGTCTGTATCTTCTCCGTGGCGCTGGGACGCAAGCTCGGGCTCACCAAGCTGCAGCTCTACGACCTCGGCATGGCGGCGTTGTTTCACGACGTCGGGAAGTCACGGGTGCCGCTGGAAGTCCTGAATAAGGAAGGGGGCCTGACCGAGGAGGAATGGCGGATCATGCAGGCCCATCCCTGGCTGGGGGTGTTGACGCTGTTTGGGCTGCGCGGCTATGGAGAAATCCCGTACCGCGGCATGGTCGTGGCCTACGAGCACCACATGAAAATCGACCTGACCGGTTATCCGAAGTCGATCCGCAACCGGCAACTCTCGATCTATTCCAAAGTCATCGCGGTAGCTGACGGATTCGACGCGGCGACGAGCCGCCGTGTGTACCAGACCGTGCCGATCCAGCCGGATCAAGTGCTCAAGGAGATGTGGGAGAATCCGCGACGCGGGTATGACCCGGTCGTGGTGAAGGCCTTTATCAACCTGATCGGGATTTACCCGGTGGGCACCTGCGTCATTCTCGACACCTACGAAGTTGCGCTCGTGCACACCGCGAACCCCGACGTTGCTCACGTCCACCGGCCGGTGGTGCGGCTGGTCACCACGCCGGACGGCGCGCTGCTGACCCCCGGAACAATCGTCGATCTCTCGGAGAAGGACGCGAACGGGAGTTATCCTCGCACCATCGTCAAGGTCACCGACCCTGTCAAATACGGGATCAACGTTAGCGACTACTTTGTCTGAGAATACGTCCCCCATGGCAGCGCGCTGGCGGGCGCTCGGCAAATCGCGAGCGCTGATTCCGTATCTGACCGCCGGTTTTCCTACCTTCGCGGCGTCACTCGACGCGATCCAGTCGGTTGCGAGCGCCGGCGCGGACTTCATCGAAGTGGGGGTACCGTTTTCGGATCCCTTGGCCGACGGTCCCACGATTCAACGCACGACGCAGACGGCGTTGGAGCAGGGAATGACCGTCCCGCGCGTGCTGGAACTGGTTCGCAAGGCCGACGCTCCCGTGCCCGTCATCATCATGACGTATCTGAATCCGGTTCTCGCCTACGGTGCGCAGCGCTTTGCGCAGGATGCGCGCGAGGCTGGGGCAGCCGGCGTGTTGCTCACCGATCTCCCCGCCGGCGCCGATCCTGCCGTCGAACAGGCGGTCACGGGCAGCTCGCTCGCGCTCATTCGCCTGGTCGCTCCGACTACCGACGATGCCCGGCTCAAGGGCGCCCTCGCCGGCGCCAGCGGCTTCGTGTACCTGATCTCGCGGCTCGGCGTCACGGGCGCGCGCGACACAATGCCGCCCGATCTTGACGCGCAGGTGCTCCGCGTTCGCGCCGCCACGCGCCTCCCGGTGGCCGTTGGATTCGGGATCGGCACGCCGGCGCAGGCGGCCGCGGCCGCGCGTTCGGCAGATGGGGTGGTGGTGGGAAGCGCGCTGATGGATGCGCTGGCGAGGGACGGCCTCTCGGGTGTGCAGCGATTGACCCGCGAGCTGGCCGCGGCGGTGCACGGATGACGGTCGCGCGTTTCGTCGGGGTCTACAGCCAGGCCCTTGCGTGGGCCGGCATTGCGCTGCTCATCGCCGTCCTCGGCGCCGATCACCGCTGGTTGGGACAGATCCCCGAGATCATCGTGCTCTTCGGCGCCGCCGTGGCGCTGCGCGGCTTGTCAGTCCCCCTGAGCAAGTACTCCTATCTCAACCAGACCGCTCTCGTGGGGCTCGCCGGCAGCCTGCTCGTCGGCGTGCCCGCAACCGCCCTGGCCATCGCCGGGGCCACGACCGTCACCGATTCGGTGTGGCAACGCAAGCCGCTGCGCGTTGCCTGGATCAATCTGGGCCGCGAAGTCATCACGCTGGTCGCGGCCTACGGCGTGTATGCCGCGTCATTGACCTGGCTCGACATGCCGAATGGCGCGCCGGTTCTGAGCATCGAGCTCCTGCCCGCGCTCGCGGGGTATGCGCTCGCATATTTCGTGTTCGGCCGGGTGCTGTTCTACTTCACGCTCATCATCCGCGCCAAGCTCGAGCCGGCCGAGCGGCTGATGATCGTGCGCTACGAGGTGATCGCCTACGCGGCGACCCTGCTGGCCGCGACCATCTTCGTCGGCGCGGTGGTCGCCTGGTCGCTCGGCGCCTGGCTCCTCGTGGGCCTCGTGCTCACGTTCCTCGGCCTGCTGCTGAAGCAGATGATCGAAGAGGCGATCTCCGCCGAGGAGCTGAACAAGATCCACGCCATGGAAGCCGTCATCACAGCCAACATCAGCCTCGAAGACTCGTTCCAGCGAATCGAGCGCCTTGCCAACCGCCTCGTGGATTGGGGCGACTTCCGTATCTACCGCCTCCACGATGGCCAATTGACCCTCGTGCACCGCTCGACACGGGGGCGGCAGGGGCGCGGTGAACCGTCGCCGGACACGAAGCACCTCCGCAACGAGGTGGCGACGCACGGCGAGACCGTTGTTATCGACGATGTCACTCGGGACAAGCGCGTCGCGGACGCGCCGCTCGACGTGCAGAGCCTCGTGATCGTGCCGCTCAAGTTCGGCGATCAGATCATCGGGACGCTGGAGCTCGAGCACCACAAGAAGCACTGTTACCGGCGTCAGGACATCCTCACGATCACGACCTTCGCGAGCCAGCTCGCCACCGCCGTGCACATCACCGACTTGCGCCGGCCGCTCGTCGAAACGGTCGAGCGCATGACCCGCCAGCTCGCCACGATCGCGCAGACGGCCGAGGCGTTGAAAAGCGTGGCGTCGGCGGTGGCGCAATCGACCGGGGTCATTCGGGAGGGCGTGCGCCGCGAGGAAGGCGAGGTCTCCGGCGGCCTCGAGGCCACCGAAAGCCTCTCGCAGGTCTCGCGCCGCGTGTCCGATGACGGCGCCGGCGCAGCGCGTGCCTCGACCGCGGCGAGCGACGTCGCCAGCCGCAACCGCACGCAGATTCGCGAGGCCATCGAGCGCCTGGTCGCGCTGAAGGCGTTCGTGGGGGAAAGCTCGAGCAAGGTGCAGCAGCTCGGCCAGACGAGCCGGCGGATTACGGGCTTCATTGCGTCGATCCGCGAGCTCGCCGACATGACCAATCTGCTCTCGCTGAACGCGGCGATCGAGGCCGCACGCGCCGGCAAGCACGGCAAGGGATTCGCCGTCGTCGCCGACGAGGTGCGCCGGCTGGCCGAGCAGAGCGCCAACGCCGCGGCCGAGGCCGGCGAGCTGGTTCAGGACATTCACACTCAGGTCGGCGAAGTCGTGGAGCAGATGCGCCGCGGCCAGGTGAACGTCGGTGACGTCGAGGAGCTGTCGGCCGCCGCGCTCGAAGCCCTGGACGCCATCGTCGTCGCGACCGCGGAAGCGACCGCCCACGCGGGACGCATCACCGCCGCCGCGGGAGAGCAGAATCAGGCGTTCGCGCGCCTGCGCGAGCGCATCAACGCGGTGGCCAGCATCGCCGGGCAGAACCGCGCCCAGGCCGACGACGTGGCTACCCGCGCCGTGCAGGCCGCCGAAGGGCTCACCGATCTCGAGCGCGCCACGCGTGACCTGGAGCAGGTGGCGACGATGTTGCGCGACTTGACGCGAGGTTTTGCCAACGTCAATTGAAAGAGCCTACGTGGCGCTCGGGTCCAACGTAGGCGATCGCGCGGCGCACCTGGCTTACGCGCGGTCCCGGCTCGGCGCGCTCCCCGGCACGCGGCTCGTCGCGGCATCGCGGGTCGAGGAGACCGCCCCGATCGGACCGATTGCGCAGCCGCCGTATTTGAACCAGATGGTGGTGCTCGAAACGTCGTTGAGCCCGGCCGAGCTGCTGGCGTATTGCCTCACGATCGAGGCGGAGCGGGGCAGGGAACGCGGCGCGCGGTGGGGACCGCGGACCCTCGATCTCGATATCGTTCGCTACGGCACGCGCTCCGTGCGGGAGCCCGGGCTGACGATCCCCCATCCCGAGTTGCCCAACCGCGATTTCTGGCAGCGGGAAATCGCCGAGCTGGAAGGGGAACATGTCTAGCGTCACCACGCGCGCGTTGCTCGAGATGAAGGAGAAGGGCGAGCGCATCGTCGCACTGACCTGCTACGATGCGTTGTTCGCGCGCCTGCTCGACGCCAGCGGCGTCGACATCCTGCTCGTCGGGGACTCACTCAATCAGGTGCTTGCGGGCGCGCCGTCCACCCTGTCGGCGACGCTCGATCAGATGATCTATCACACGAAGATGGTCCGGCGCGGCACCGAGCGCGCCATGGTCGTCTGCGATATGCCGTTCCTGAGCTACCAGATCTCGCCCGAAGAAGCGTTGCGAAACTGCGGCCGGGCAATGAAGGAAACGGGCTGCAACGCCGTGAAGATCGAGGGCGGCCAGCCGATGGCGGCAACGGTACGGCGGCTCGTCGAGATCGGCATCCCCGTCATGGGCCACATCGGTCTCACGCCGCAGTCGGTGCACGCGCTCGGCGGCTATCGCGTGCAGGGCCGGGAGGACGCCGAGGCTGGACGGCTCAAGGCCGACGCCACGGCGCTGCAGGACGCGGGCGCATTCGCGGTCGTGCTGGAGCTCGTGCCGGCGCCGCTCGCGTCGCAGATCACGAAGTCGCTATCGATCCCGACGATCGGAATCGGCGCCGGGCCGGCGTGCGACGGGCAGGTCCTCGTGCTGCACGACATGCTCGGGCTGAACGACCAGTTCTCCGCCAAGTTCGTCAAGAAGTACGCAGCCTTGGCAGAGGACGTGCGGGAAGCGGCCCGCGTCTTCGCGGCGGAAGTGCGGGAGGGCCGCTATCCCGGACCGGAGCACTCGTTTGGAAAGTGATCAATGACCAATGATCAATGTCCAATGATCGTGGTTATTGATCATTGGACATTGATCATTGATAATTGATCATTCTCCCGGAGGGAGCATGTCGAAGACGGACGACGAAAAGCTTGCGAAGCTCATCAAGAAGAACATGGCCAAGGCCGCAAAGGCAAAGCCCAAAGCGCGCAAGCGCTACGACCCGACGCTGCCGCCGGACACCACGGATGACGATATCGAGCGTCGCGACTTCTTTTCGGAGATGAAGAAGCGCGAGTTCTAGTTGCGCGAGCTCTCCACCATTTCCGAGATGCGCTCGTGGTCTCGCGCCGAGCGCTCTCGCCGGCACACGATCAGTTTCGTTCCTACCATGGGATATCTCCACGAGGGGCACCTGCGCCTCGTGGATCGCGCGCGCGCGCTCGCCGAGCGCGTCGTCGTCAGCATCTTCGTCAACCCGCTCCAGTTCGGGCCGGCCGAGGACCTCAACCAGTACCCGCGTGACTTGGCACGCGACCGCCAGCGCGCGGTGGCGCGCGAGGTGGACTGTCTGTTCGTGCCCGACGCCATGGTCATGTACCCCGGTGAGCCGCTCGCCCGCGTCATCCCCGGACCGGTGGCCGACACGCTCGAGGGCGCTGCCCGGCCGGGTCACTTCACGGGCGTGCTCACGGTCGTAGCCAAGCTGTTTCACATTGTCGAGCCCGATGTCGCCGTATTCGGCCGCAAAGACTTCCAGCAGGCGATGCTGGTCAAACGTCTGGTGCAGGACCTCGACTTTCCGGTGACGATCGACGTGGCGCCGACGGTTCGCGAGCTGGACGGGCTCGCGCTGTCGTCCCGCAACACCTATCTGAATTCCGACGAACGGCGCTCCGCGCTCGCACTCTCGCGCGCGCTGCGGACACTGGAACAGACCTGGCGCGGCGGCGAAGCCGATCCCGCCAGACTCCAGCGAGTCGGCCTCGAGGCTCTGCGTGGACCCGACGTGGTGCCCGAGTACTGCGCCCTCGTGGACGACGACGTCCAGCCGGTCAGCCGCGTGACAGCGCGAACGGTGGCGGTGGTCGCGGCGCGCGTCGGGAAGACCCGGTTACTCGACAACGTCGTGCTGGGCGAGGGCATTGGCGCCGACCCGCGAGTCACGCCGTGAGTTTGCCGGGGTGGGCGGAGGTGTCTGCCCAGCGCCGGGCGCACATCGAGCGCGTGGTCGCGCTGCTCGATCAATGGGCAACGGCCCGGCAGGTCTCGCCGCAGGAGCGGGCGCGGTGGCTGCGCGCGGGCTGGTTGCACGATGCGCTGCGCGACGCGCCGCTGGGAGATCCGCTGGCGCACGGTCCGCTGGCGGCCGCCCGGGCGGCAACAGACGGCGAGCACGATCGGGGCGTGCTCGATGCCGTCCGCTACCACACGGTCGGATTTGCGGGATGGGATGACGTGGGGCGGATGCTGTACCTCGCGGACTTTCTCGAACCCGCACGCCAACCCACCGCGACGACAGCCGATCACTCCCAGCTGGGACAGCGCGTTCCCAAGGAGCGCGACGCGGTCCTGCGGGAAGTTGCGCGCCGCCGGATCGAATGGATGCTCCGCTCGGGGTGGATGCTTCCGGACGAGACGGTGGCGTTCTGGAACTCACTGGGCGGGCGGTCCCCACGATGAGGCCTGTGATTCTCGTCATCGCCCTCACCGCCTGCGGTGGCGGCTCGACGCAAACCCATCAAGTGCCCGGTGATAAGAGTCCCGCCATCAGTGTCGAAGTGCTCAATGCCAGCGGGCGGTCCGGCGACGCGCGCATCGGCACACGGCTGCTCCGTCGCGCCGGCATCGATGTCGTGTACTTCGGTAACGCCCCGGAAAATGGCCTCGACTCGACGCGCATCATCGTGCGACGCGGGACGACGAAGGTCGGCGAGCGGGTCCGGTCGGCGCTGGGGCGGGGGCGAATCGAAGTAGAGCTCGACAGCTCCAAGCTACTCGATGTGAGCGTGCTCCTCGGCGCGGACTTTGCGACGGCTGGTCGCCCCCCCCGCGAGTTCCACCCGTAACTGACCGCAGGCCGCGCTGATATCGAGGCCACGGCTGCGCCGTAGTACCGCCTCGACGCCGCGCTGCTTCAAGCGCCGCTCGAACGCGAGCATCTGCGCCCGGCTGCTCGGTGTGAGGTCGGGGGCGCCCCCAGGATGGAGCGGCAGCAGATTCACCAATGCTTCGAGCGGCTGCGCCAGGTTCGCCAGCTGATCCGCCGTCTCGAGCGCGTCGTTTTTACCGCCAATCAGCACATACTCGAGCGTGACGCGGCGCCGAAACTGCTTCAGCGCGTCCATCACCTCGGCGAGCGAGTACTTCTTTTCGATCGGCATCAGCTCACGACGCAGCGCGGAGCTGGGCGCGTGTAACGACACCGCCAAGCGGAACTGCTCGGGACGCCGGGCGAACCTCGCCAGATTGGGGAGGATACCGACGGTCGACACGGTGATGTGGCGAGCACCGATGCCGAGCCCTTCAGCCCGATTGAGGATCGTGAGAGTCGTGTCCACGGCGTCCCAATTCAGCAGGGGTTCGCCCATTCCCATGAATACGACGTTCGTCGGCTTGAGCATGGGATCCCGCAGCATCAGCTCGCGCACTTGCCCGGCGATTTCTCCGGCCGAGAGATTGCGCCGAAATCCCATGCGCCCCGTTGCACAGAAGACGCATCCCAAAGCGCAACCCGCCTGCGACGAAATACAGAGCGTGCGGCGCTTTCCCTCAGGAATCAGCACCGACTCGATCGCTTCGCCGTCTTCGAGCGCCCACAAGAATTTCTCCGTACCGTCGCCGGAAATCTGATGTGTTTTGAGCGCCATTCTGTGTAGCGGAAAGGCTTCATCGAGCGCAGCTCGCAGGGCGGCCGCGAGGTCTGTGGCCTCGGCCCAGCGCGCGACAGGACGCTGCCAGAGGCGCGGGAACACCTGCCGCACTCGGTACGGCGCCTCGTCGCGCTGGCCGAGCCAGTCTTCCAGGACGACTTTCGCCGCTTCCGGCGTGAGGCTGAGCAGGTCCAGACTCATCGAAACCGCGCGTCCACACCGACGCGATATGCCGAGCCGAGGTCGTTCACGCCGGTATCGCGCGCGAGCGTGATGCGGTACTTGCCGATGACGATTCGCACGCCGGCAACGGGTCGCCAGCTCGCGCCGCGATCGCCATAGGCCCCCTCGCGCGCCAGCATCAGGTCGAGCGCGACCGTCTTCGAGAATTCCGCCCCCGCGCCGAATTGGTGATCGGCCGGGAACCCGTGTGCGAACGAAATCCCATACCGTCCCCGCACCACCACGCGATCATTGGAGAACGCGCCGCTCCAGATGCGGCCTTCGATGCCGGCGAAGATATCCTGCGCGGGGTCGTTCGCCTTGAGCGAAGAGAAGAAGTGCGTGGCTGCGGCCACCCGCAGTCTGTCGCCCGCGAATGTGCGGCTCGCGCCGACATCCATCGTCCAGCGATCGGCGCGGCTCTCATCGAGGCGGGTCTCGTGGAACGCCAACGTGGCGCCAAGGCTGGTCCGCGCGACGATGCGCGACCACGTCGCCCCGGCCGCGAACGTGTACACCGAAATCACACCACCCGTGGGATCGGGACTATCGATGGTTTGCGAGAGATCGCTCAAGCCTACGCGCCCGAACAGCACACCGACTTGCCCCAGAGAGCCGGCCGGCACTCGCACCGTCGCGATGACGCCGGTGGCGTCGACGGCGGACGGCGTCTGAATGGCGTCGATGCCGACCTGGAGGCGGGCACCGTCTTCGGTTTGCGCGGGATTCCAGATTGCCGCGGACGGCCCGAGCGCCAGGGCCGGAGGCGTGGCGAGGGTCGTCGCCGCGACGCGCCAAAGGGTCGTCCCGGTCGCCTGCTGGGCGGGCGCGCCCGGCCCGCCCAGCGCGAGCAGTCCAACAACCAGCACGCCAATGCGTTGCATGCCGAACGTTTACTCACGACTGTGGCGCCGTCAACTCAAGTCAACTATCTTCAACCGGTTACGGCACTTGGACATACTCCATTGCGGCTCTCCGAACTGCTGACGCCCGACCGAATCCGGGTCCCCATTCGGGCCCAGAGTAAGGAGGGCGTGCTGCGGGAATTAGTCGAGCTCCTGGTCGGAGGCAACGGAGCCGCCCCCGACGTCCTCCAAGCGGTCATGGAGCGCGAGCGGCAGTTCCCGACTGGCATCGGCTACGGTGTCGCGGTTCCACACGGGAAGACCCCAGCCCTCGCCAATCTCATAGCGGTTGCCGGCACGGCACGGACGCCGGTGCCTTATGAAACCGTCGATGGGGAGCCGGTCCGGCTGTTTTTCTTGCTCGCGGGCCCGGAGTCGCAGGCGGGGGCCCACGTCAAAGCATTGAGTCGGATCTCGCGACTGGTCCGGCGCGAGCCGATTCGCGCGAGCCTGCTTGCGGCTAGTGATGCACAAGAGTTTTACCGGATTCTCGTCGAGGCAGAGGGAGGGGGGGGGAGCGCATAAACGCCAGTGTGACTCGGACATCACTCCGAACCCATCGCTGCGGCCAGCTTCGCAGGGAGCACGCCGGAGAGCGGGTGCGACTCGGAGGCTGGGTCCACCGGAGCCGCGACCTCGGCGGAATCGTCTTCATCGATCTGCGGGATCGGGACGGCATCGTCCAGGTCTGCGTCGGGCCGGCCTGGGCACCGGCCGAGCTCATCGCGCAGGCCCACGCGCTCAAGAGCGAATCGGTCGTCACGATCGAAGGCGAGGTCGTCGCGCGACCCCCGCAGGGCCGCAATGCCGAGCTCGCGACCGGCGATGTCGAGGTCCACGCGACGGCGCTCCAGGTCGTGGGACCTGCCGAAACACCGGCGATTCAGGTCGCGCGCGCCAAGGGCGAAGAGCTCGCGGCCGAAGAGCTGCGCCTCAAATACCGCCACCTCGATCTGCGGCGCCCTGAGCTCCAGGCCAATCTGATCCTGCGCCATCGGTTGCTGCAGCGCGCGCGGCGTGCGTTGAGCGAGCTCGATTTTCTCGAGCTGGAAACGCCGATCCTCACCAAACCTACGCCCGAGGGCGCGCGCGACTATCTCGTGCCGTCACGCGTGCATCCGGGCGAGTTCTACGCGCTGCCGCAGTCGCCGCAGATCTACAAGCAGCTGCTGATGGTCTCCGGCTTCGATCGGTACTTCCAGATCGCCCGCTGCTTCCGCGACGAGGATCTGCGCTACGATCGCCAGCCTGAGTTCTCGCAGATCGACATCGAGGGCTCGTTCGTCACACAGGAAGACGTCATCGGATTCGTCGAGGCGGTGCTCGTCGCCCTGTGGGATGAGGCCGGCCACAAGATCGACCGGCGCTTCGCGCGGCTCACGTGGCGTGAAGCGATGGAACGCTACGGGACCGACAAGCCCGACCTCCGGTACGATCTCCCGATCGCCGACTGGACGTCGCAGGTCCAACCCCTCGCGGTGCCGTTCTTCCAGAGTGCCACGAACGGGTCCCGCGTGCGCGGCATTGCGGTGCGCGGCGGCGGCACCCTGTCGCGCAAGGACGTCGACCAGCTCGCCGAAACGGCGAAGACGCACGGCGCGCCGGGACTGGCCTGGGTCAAGCGCCAGGGCGAGCAGCTCTCCGGCTCCGTCGGCAAGCACTTTACGGCGGAGGCCCTGGGCAAGATCGGCGTCGGCGATGGCGACGCGGCGCTGATGACGGTGGGACCCGATCGCGTGACGTCGCCCGCGCTCGATAAGGTGCGCCAGGAAGTCATCCGGCGCCTCGCGCCGCAACCCAAAGTCGCACACGCCTTCTGCTGGGTGGTCGATTTCCCACTCTTCGAGCCCGATCCGGAGAGCGGCAAGCCGGTGTTCGCGCATCACCCGTTCACGTCGCCGCATCCCGCCGACGTGAGCAAGCTCGACTCCGACCCGTTCGCCTGTCGCGCGCTGCATTACGACGCCGTCTACAACGGCAACGAACTCGGCTCGGGCTCGATCAGGATCACCGATCCGGCGATCCAGCGCAAAGTCTTCGCGCACCTTGGCCTCGCGCCGCAGGAGATCGACGCGCGCTTCGGCTTCCTGCTCACGGCGCTCGCCGCGGGCGCGCCGCCCCACGGTGGCTTCGCCGTCGGGTTCGACCGTGTGGCCATGCTGCTCGCGGGCGCGGGCTCGCTGCGCGACGTGATCGCGTTCCCCAAGACGACGGCGGCGCGGGCGTTGTTCGAAGGCGCCCCGGCGCCGGCGCGGCCCGAGGATCTCGCGGCCCTCCACATCAAGGTGGTGCCCCCTCATGAGTGACGACCTCGTCCAGCGCCTCTCCGTCGAAGGCGTCGATCCGCTGGCGTTGGCCGGCGTGAACGATGCCAACCTCCTCGAGCTCGCCCGGCGGCTGGGCGTGCGTGTCTCGCTCCGCGGGGACAACCTGTCGCTCGCCGGACCCGCGGGAGCGATCGAAAAGGCGGGGCAGGTCGCCCAGGCACTGATCGACCTGGCGCGAATGGGCGAGACCATCGATGTGCACGACGTCGAGCGGCTCATCTCCGACGAGGCGCACGGCGAGCTGGGGCGCCAGGGCGCGCCGGCCGACCCGGTGAAGATCATTCTCCCCGGACTGCGTCGCGTCATCCAGCCGAAGACGACGGGACAACGCGAATATCTCCGATCCATCGCCGAGCACGACATCGTCATCGGGATCGGCCCGGCCGGCACGGGCAAGACCTATCTCGCGGTCGCGGCGGCGGTGGATGCGCTGGCCCGCAAGCGCGTGCGCCGCATCATTCTGGCGCGACCCGCCGTCGAGGCCGGCGAGAACCTGGGGTTCTTGCCCGGCGATCTCCAGGAAAAAGTCGATCCCTACCTCCGGCCGCTCTACGACGCGCTGGAGGACATGATGCCGCGCGAGCGCGTGCAGAAGGCGCTCGAAACACGGACGATCGAGATCGCGCCGCTCGCGTACATGCGCGGCCGCACGTTGAGCGATGCCTTCGTGATCCTCGACGAGGCACAGAACGCGACGGGCATGCAGATGAAGATGTTCCTGACGCGCCTGGGCGTGAATTCGCGCGCGGTGATCACGGGCGACAAGACGCAAATCGATCTCCCCAACCGCGAGGATTCCGGTCTCTTGCAGGTCGAGCGCATCCTGCCGGGCATCGAAGGGATCGGATTCGTCTATCTCGGCGATGCGGACGTCGTGCGCCACCGGCTGGTGCGCGACATCATCCGCGCGTACGCCGAGGACGCGCAGGGTTGAGATGAAGCTCCCCACGCAGGAGCAGGTGCGCTATCACCTGGTGCGCTGGGTGTGGGTCCCGGCGCTCGCGCTGGTGGCGCACGTCGCGTTCCCGTCGGGCAGCGCCGACGTCGCCCCCTTGCTCGAGCCCGGCGCCCGGTCGGACAAAGAAATCGTCGCGCCCTTCAACTTCGTCGTGAGCAAGTCGGAGGATGAGCTGCAGCGCGAGGCCGAAGAGCTCGCGGCATCGGCCAAGCCGATCTACGAGTTCCGGCAGCACGCGTACGACAGCACCGCGACGACGCTCGCGGCCTTCTTCAGCTCGGTGGATGCGGCCAGCGACCAGGGTCCCCAGACCATGATTCGCGCCGCCCGAGATTACGGAGTTGCGCTCACCCCGCAGGAAGCGGCGTATCTCAGCAAGGGCGGCAAGCGGCGGGCGATGCAACAGGCGCTGGTGCGGCTCTTCGACCGCACGCTGGCGCAGGGCGTCACCGGCCCCGGCGTGCTCCAGGGCGAGCAGTCGCGCGAGCTGATCGTGCGCCGGGGCTCGACCGAGTCATCGGTACTGCGGGACCAGGTGCTCACCTTCGCCCAGTACCTGAACCGCGCCAAGCAGCTCCACCCCGATGCCGGCTCGAGCGTCGGGGACGTGCTGTATCTCAAGCTCGTGCGGCAGTTTTTCCGGCCGACGCTGATTCCGAAGCCGCTCGAAACAGAGCGACGCCGCAATGAGCTGCGGGGGAGCGTCGATCCCAGCAAATACATCGTGCGCGCCGGCGACCGAATCGTCGGGGCGAACGAGGTCGTGACGAACGAGGCGCACGAGCGGCTCGTCACGCTGCATCAGGAGCTGCTGCGCCGTGGCGCCGCGACCACCTATTCGATTCGTGGCGTCGTGGGCCCGCTGCTTCGTGATTCGCTCATCATCGCAATCTTCTGGGTCCTGATGGTCTTCTATCGCCGCGAGACCTACAGCGACCTGCGGCAAGTCGGCCTGATCGGGGCACTGTTTGCGATTTTGCTGACCCAGGCGGGGCTCGTCGCGCGGTCCTATCCGGCGCACCCGGAGATCACTTTCATGCCGTTCCTGGCGATGATGATGACGGTGCTGTTCAACGGGCGCGTTTCCATGATCGCGGCGATGATTCTGGCGGTCGTGGTCGGGCTGCAGCCGGTCTTCCACGACGTGCCCGCGACATTCCTGTGCGTCGTGGGCGGCGTCACGGCCGCCCTGTCGGTGAAGACGCTGCGGAGCCGCAGCAATTTCTACGCACCGGTGCTCATTATCGCGGCGGGATATTTGACCGGGGCGCTCGCCCTCGGCCTCGCGAGTGGGTGGTCCATCGAAGAGATCGGTCTGCGCGGCTTCTGGGGCGCGCTGAATGGGCTGGTGTCGGCCGGTCTGACGTTCTTCCTGCTGCCGGTGGCGGAGTCGGTCACGCACATCACGACCGATCTCACGCTGCTCGAGCTGTCGGACCCGAGCCGGCCGCTGCTCCGGCGGCTGTCGGTCGAGGCGCCGGGCACCTACGCGCATAGTGTTGCGATGGCGAACCTGGTCGAAGCGGCGTGCAACCGGATCGGGGCGAACGGGCTGCTGGGCCGGGTGGGGTGCTATTACCACGACATCGGGAAGGTCAAGAACCCGCAGTACTTCGTCGAGAATCAGATCCCGGGCAACAACCCGCACGATCGGCTGAAGCCGCTCCAGTCGGCGCAGATCATTAAGGCGCACGTTACCGACGGCCTGGCGCTCGCCGCCGAGGCCGATTTGCCGGACTCGGTTGCCGCGTTCATCCCCGAGCATCATGGGACGACCGAGATCACGTACTTCCTCGACAAGGCCAAAAAGATCGATGGCGGGCAGGCCAGGAACAGCGCGGACTTCACCTATCCGGGGCCCAAGCCGCGCTCGATGGAAACCGCGATCTCGATGATCGCTGATTCGGTGGAGGCAGCGCTGCGCGTGCTCGAAGACCTGACGCCGCAGAAGATCGAGGAGGCGATCAATCACATCGTCCGCACGAAGGTCAACGCCGGCCAGCTGGACGAGGCCCCGCTCACGCTGCAACAGATCGAACAGGTGAAATCGGCGTTCCTGCGGGTGTTGAGCGGGATGTATCACAATCGCATCGATTATCCGGAGTCCAGTGGCGGCATCAGTGCGGCCTGGCAACCGGCAACCGCGCGCTGACCAGTTGATGCGGATCGCGCAGCGAGTGCTGGCGTGGGAGCGGGCGCCGAGGGCGTCGCATGTCGACATTACGCTCTTGTCCGCCGCCGCCATGCGTCGGGCCAACGCCCGAGCGACGGGGCGCCGCGGACTGACTGACGTCATCGCCTACTCGCTGCCGCAGCCCGACGGCCGCGTGGTGGGCGACGTCTACATCTGTCCAACGGCCGCAGCCCCCCCCGCCCGCCCCCAGGACTCGGGCAACGGTACGGGATCTGGATTGCGTGAAGAGCTCGTGCGGCTGGCGGTGCATGGCACGCTGCACGTGCTCGGCTACGACCATCCCAATGGCTCAGGCCGCACCCGATCGCGGATGTGGCGGCTGCAAGAACGCTACGTCAAACGAATCCTTCGCTGATGCTCACCGCAGCGGCTCTGCGCCTCATCGGGCTGGTCGTCGGCATCAGCGCCGGCATCTGGGCCGCCGTCCTGACCCTCGGGGAGGAAGCGGCGGTCGGCGAAGCGCTCCACACCCTGGGTGATGCGCCGCCGATCGCGGCGGAGCGCAGAGTCCCGCTGCATCGCGCCTTGCACATCGCGCGTCTCGCGCTCCTCGTGCTCGGTGCCGTCGCGACCGCGAACGCCGTGGCGTGGTGGACGCGGCCCTGGGCCGAGGCGCTCGTAACGCTGAGCGTCGGCACGCTCCTGCTGTTCATCGTCGGCGATGCGTTGCCACGCAGCGTTGCGCGTATCGCGCCGGAACTCTCGGAGGCGGCCCTTCCGCTCGCCCGCCGGACACTCGCGCCTTTTGGCCCGCTGCTCTGGCTGCTCGCGTGGGCGGACCGCGGCCTGCATGCGGTCGTGCATACGCCGCGCCCCCTGCAACCCGATCTCGGCATCGCGCAGCGCGACATGCTGCTGGGCGTCTTCACGCTGGCCGACACAACGGTCGACGAAGTGATGACACCGCGCCTCGACATGACCGGCGTGGACATCTCCGCAACCACGGCCGAAGTGCTCGACGCCCTCCGCCAGAGCCAGCACAGCCGGTTGCCGGTGGTGGACGGCACTCCCGACAACCTGGCGGGGGTCGTGTTCGCGAAGGATCTCGTGCCCATCGCGATGGGCCTGGCCGATCCCAGCACGCGCTGGCAATCGCTCGTGCGGCCGGCCGCGTTCGTTCCCGAGACGAAGACCCTCGATAATCAGCTACGCGACTTTCAGGGCACGCCCGCGCACATCGCGATCGTCGTCGATGAGTTCGGCGGGACCTCCGGGCTCATCACCCGCGAAGACATCCTCGAGGAGATCGTGGGCGAGATCCGCGACGAACACGACACAGAGACCGCGCCGGCAATCCGGCAGGATGGAAGTCGGCTCTGGGTGGATGGGCGGACCAGCCTCGATGAGCTGTCGGCGGCGCTCGGCACCACGATCGCCCACGCCGAGGTCTCCACGGTTGGCGGGCTCGTCTATTCGGTCCTGGGGCGCGTCCCCCGGCCGGGTGACGAGCTGACGCTCGACGGCTATCGCGTGGTGGTAGAGCGGGTCGAGCAGCGTCGCGTCACGCAGGTCTCCTTCGAGAAGCAATGAGCGTCGCGCTCGTCGTGCTGCTGATCGGGCTCATCCTCGCCGGTGTGTCGGCGGCGGTCGGCGTCGCGGCCGCGACCGTCAGCCAACATGAGCTGACTCGCTGGGTGGCCTACAAGTTGCGAGGCTCGCCCGCGACGGCAGGCGTCCTCCAAAACCCCGGGCGCACCATTGCCGCGGCGAATATGCTCACCACGCTCGGCGTCCTCCTCGCGGCGGGCGCGATGCCCGCGTTGCTCGCGGCGACAACGCCGACGTTTTTGGGGATATTCACGATCACCGTCGGGGTGCCGCTCGTCATCAGCGCGGCCTATCTCGTGCCGCGCGTCGTGGGCCGCCGTTGGGCCGAAGGACTCGTCGGGCGGGCGGTGCCGTGGATGGACCGGCTGGGTGTGGCGCTGTCACCGTTCATTCCACGTCGCGAGCGTTCGACGCGGACGACCCTCGAGGCATTGTTATCGACCGGCCACACCGAAACGTTGGCGGCGACCGACGAAATGGCGGTCGTCTCCGGGGTCCTGGCATTCTCGGATCGCCCGCTGCGCGAGCTGATGACTCCGCGCACGGCGATCGTCGCGTTCCCGGAAGGGATCCTGACCGCCGAAGCCGCCCATGTCCTCCAGCAGTCGGGATACAGTCGCTATCCGGTCTATCGAGGCTCGCTCGACGAAGTGGTGGGCGTCGCGCACACCCTGGATCTCCTGGACCGCCAGCCAGAGGATCCGATTCAGGTGCGCCCGCCGCTGACCGTTCCCGGCACGATGCGCGCCGCAGACCTGATGCTCGAAATGCAGCGTGGTGGGCAGCACCTCGCGGTGGTCTTGGACGAGTTCGGTGGGACCGCCGGACTCGTCACGTTCGAGGATCTGCTCAACGACCTGGTGAGCGAGCTGTTCGAGCCAGCGTTGCGGGCCCCGGATGTCACCCGCGTCGTCGAGGTCGAAGGGAACCTGCCGGTGGCCGAGCTCGCGGAGAAGCTCGGCGTGCAGTTGGGCGGGGGGGGGAAGACCCAGTCCGTGGGCGGATTGCTGATTCAAGCGCTGGGCCGGATTCCTCGCCCGGGCGAGCGATTCACGCTGAAGGGTCTCGAGTTCGACATCCTCGCCGCCGGTGCGACGCGTGTGGAGCGAGTGGCGGTACGACCTGGACCGACCCGCGTGCAACCACTCGACCGCCCGGAGTAACCAGTGCCCACCAAGCGCGCCATTACCTATCTCAGCGTTGCCGAGGAATGGCCGACGCTATCGTCGGCGGAGCGCGCGCGCCGGCTCCAGCGCCTCCCGCATGAGGCAGGACACGAGTTCTTTTTCGACTTAGGCGCCGCTGACCAGACCGGCCTGTTGCTCGCCCTGCCGCCTGGCGAGCGCCGCCATTGGATTCGGCTCCTTGCCCCCGATGACGTCGCCGACGTCATCCAAGCAGCACCCGACGATCAACGGGGCGGGTTACTGTCGCTGCTCGACGAGCCGACGCGCGCCGAAGTCGCCGCTCTCCTCGCGTACGCTGAGGATGAGGCCGGCGGCCTCATGAATCCGCGATACATGCGGGTGCGACCTGACATGACGGTGGCGGAGGCCTTGGGATACTTCCGGCGCCAGGCGCAGGAACGGGCTGGTCGAGACATTCCGACGTACGCCTACATTCTCGACAGCCAGGGGAAGCTCAGCGGCCAGATCACGCTGACCGACCTGATTGCCGGGGACCCGGCGGCGAATGTCGGGCAGCTCATGCGCACCAACATCATCACCATCCCCGAAGAGGCCGATCAGGAAACGGTGGCTCGCCTCTTCGCCGAGCACGGTCTCGGCGCCGCTCCCGTCGTCGACGCGACGGGCCGGATGAAGGGTGTCGTCACGGCTGATGACGTCGTCGCGGTCGTCGAAGAGGAGGCGACAGAGGACATCCAGAAACTCGGCGGCTCCGAAGCCCTCGATGCACCCTACCTCAAGATCGCGTTCGGTCGCATGGTGCGGAAACGCGCGGGGTGGCTCTCCGCGCTGTTCTTGGGCGAAATGCTCACCGCGACGGCGATGGCGTTCTTCGAGGAGGAGATCGCCAAGGCCGTCATCCTCGCGTTGTTCGTCCCGCTGATCATCTCCAGCGGCGGCAATTCCGGCTCTCAGGCGACGACGCTCGTGATCCGCGCGATGGCACTGGGCGAAGTCAAATTGCGCGACGGGTGGCGAGTGATCCGGCGCGAATTCGCGGCCGGGGTGGTGCTCGGAACGGTCCTGGGCACCATTGGCTTCTTACGCATCACCTTGTGGCACGCGATCACCGGCATCTATGGTGAGCATTACATGCTCGTGGCGCTCACCGTGTTTGGGAGTCTGATCGGCGTCGTGACGTTCGGCACGATGGCCGGATCGCTCTTGCCCTTCATTCTGCGGCGGCTCGGGTTCGACCCCGCCAGTGCGTCGGCGCCGTTCGTGGCGACGCTCGTCGACGTCACGGGGTTGGTCATCTACTTCACCGTGGCGTCCGTGATTCTGCGTGGAACCCTCCTGTGACGGCCACGCCGCCGTTATCCTTAGAGCATATGCGACTCGATGCAGTGCTCGAAGGCCTGGCGCGCGGCGATACCGCGGCACTCGCGCGCGCCATCAGCCTGGTCGAGAACCAGCGCGAAGGGTTCGAGCGCGTGTTGTCGGAAATCCATAAGCGGATCGGCAAGCACACCACCCAACGCATCGGCATCACCGGACCGCCCGGGGCCGGCAAGAGCACCTTGACCGAGCAGCTGGTTCGCGTCTACCGCGAGCGGGGGCTCAAGGTCGCCGTGATCGCCGTCGACCCCACCAGTCCCTTTACCGGCGGCGCGCTGCTCGGCGACCGGATTCGCATGGAGGCGGTGAGCCTCGATCCCGAGGTTTTCATCCGGTCCATGGCCACGCGCGGCGCGCAAGGTGGTCTCGCGACCACGACCGAAGAAGTCGCCGACGTGCTCGAGGCGTTTGGATTCGATCGTATCCTGATCGAGACGGTCGGCGTGGGTCAAACCGAGCTCGACGTCGCGGCGACGGCCGAAACGACAGTGCTGGTGCTCGTGCCCGAGTCCGGCGACGGCATCCAGACCCTCAAGGCCGGCGTCATGGAGATCGCCGAGCTGTACGTGATCAACAAGAGCGACCGGCCGGGGGCGGACAAGCTGAAGCAGGAAGTGGAAGTGATGCTCGGGATACGCCGCGGGAATGCGTTTGCACATGTGCGGCCGCATCATGGAAGGTTGGAAGGTGAGAAGGTTGGACGGAAAAACCTTCCCACCGTCCAACCTTCCAACGATTGGGAAGCACCGGTGCTTATGACCGTAGCCTCAAAGGGCGAAGGCATCCCGGGGCTCATCGCCGCACTCGACCAGCATTATGAGTATCTCGAGCGGACGGGGAAGCTGGTCGAGCGACGGAAGCGCAGGCTCGCGGCCCGCACGCGCGCGGTTGTGAATCGGGCGATCCGCCAATGGGTATGGGATGAGACACAGGCCGAAGATCTCCTCGCCCGGCGTCTCGATGACGTGGCCGCCGGAACGCGTACGCCGTACGAAGTCGCCGCGGAGGTCCTCGCCCAGGTGAGGAACGGGACATGACCATGCAGAAGAAGCCGGTGTACACGCCCACCGACCTGAACAGGCTCGACGCCGAGCGCCAGCTGGGCCGCCCGGGCGAGTACCCGTTTGCGCGCGGGATTCATCCCACGATGTACCGCGGCAAGCTGTGGACGATGCGCCAGTTTGCCGGCTTCGGCAGCGCGGCCGATACCAACCAGCGGTACAAGTTTCTGCTCGAGCACGGTCAGACCGGCCTGTCCGTCGCGTTCGACTTTCCCACGCTGATGGGCTACGACTCGGATCATCCGCGTGCAGAGGGAGAAGTGGGGAAATGCGGCGTCGCGATCTCGTCGCTCGCCGACATGGAAACGCTGTTCGCCGGGATTCCACTCGATCAGGTCTCGACGTCGATGACGATCAACGGCCCGGCGGCGATCCTGTTCTGCTTCTACGTCGCCGCCGCCGAGAAGCAAGGGGTGCCGATCGCGAAGCTGCGCGGCACCGTCCAGAACGACATCCTCAAGGAGTACATGGCCCAGCACGCCTGGGTCTATCCGGTCGAGCCCGCGCTCAAAGTCATCGTGGACATGTTCGAGTGGGGCGCGCAGCACACGCCGCTGTGGAATACGATTTCGATCTCCGGCTACCACATCCGCGAAGCGGGCGCGACGGCGGCACAAGAGCTCGCGTTCACGCTCGCGAACGGCTTCACGTATGTGGAGCGCGGGGTGGCTCGCGGTCTGGATATCGACAGCTTCGCGGCGCGCCTTTCCTTCTTCTGGGACATCCACAACGACTTCTTCGAAGAGATCGCCAAGCTCCGGGCCGCCCGGCGGATCTGGGCGCGACACATGCGCGAGCGCTACAAGGCCAAACAGGCCCGCTCCTGGATGATGCGCTTCCACAGCCAGACGGCCGGCGTGACGCTGACCGCGCACCAGCCGCTGAACAACATCGTGCGCGTCGCCTACCAGGCGCTGGCCGCCGTCCTCGGCGGCACGCAATCGCTCCATACGAACTCCCTCGACGAGACGCTGGCGCTCCCGACGGAGCAGTCGGTCCAGGTGGCGCTCCGGACGCAACAGATTCTGGCGCACGAGACGGGTGTGGCGAACGTGATCGATCCATTGGGCGGCTCCTATTACATCGAAGCCATGACCGATCAGCTCGAGCGCGAGGCGGAAGCGCTGTTTGCCGAGATCAGTTCGATCGGCGGGGTCGTCCGCGGAATCGAGACGGGTTGGTTCCAGCGGCAGATTGCCCAATCGGCCGCCGCGTTTCAGCGTCAGGTGGAGCTGGGCGAGAAAGTGATCGTCGGCGTCAACGAATTCCTGTCCGACGACGATCACCCGGTGGAGATCCTCAAGGTCTCCAACGACGCCGAGGACGAGCAGCGGCACCGCCTGGCGCGCGTGCGCGCCGAGCGAGACAACCCTGTGGTCGAACAGCGCCTCGAGGCATTGCGCCACGCGGCGGAGTCGGACCAGAACGTGATCGGACCAATGCTCGATTGCGCGCGCGCCTATGCCACGCTCTACGAGATCCGGCATGCGCTGGAGCGCGTGTGGGGGGCGTATCGTGAACCCGTCTTCTTTTAGTCTATGAGCGCCCCTCCCTTCACGGGTGTCGTGAGCGAGCAGGACGTTCACGCTGCGGTGCGGCGGTTAGCAGCGATCGAGCCTGGCCCATACTGGGTCGTGACCTGCTATCTCAAGCTCGAGCCGCGCGACCGCACCCGGGGCAAGTACCTCATCAAGATGAAGAACCGCGTGAGGGAGGCGGCGGCCGGACTGGCCCGGCAGTCGGTGTCGCATGCGGACCGCGAGGCGATCACCGCCGATCTGCAGCGCGTGCAGGACTATCTCGAAGAGCCGAATCACCTACCGCGCACGCACGCCATCGCGATTTTCGCATCACAAGGCCTCGATTTGTTCGAGGCGCTGCCGCTGCCTCATGTGCACCGCTCCCGCCTGGCCGTCGAGCACGAGCCGCTGGTGCGCGAGCTCGTCGCGCTCGACGAGGAGTTTGGCACGATCCTGGTCGTCGTCTACGACCGGACCGCGGCGCGATTCTTCGAGGTCACCGCGTACGACTGCGGGGAGCTGCCGGACCTCGCGGGCATCGAAGCCTCGCGCGGCGGCAAGTTCCACGGTGCGCACACCGGCTTGCCGCGCGGCGGTGCGGGGGAGCGCCACTATCACCAGCGGATCCGCGCCGAGAAGCAGCGCCTCTACGCACAGATCGCCGACCGCGTGTTCCAGCTGAACCGCGAGAAGCCGCTCAGTGGCATCGTGCTGGGGAGCGTCGGTGTGGACGCAGGCGCCGTCATCCCGCACCTTCACACGTATGTGCACGATTTGGTCTTCGGCGTGGTGAAGCTCAGCCCGAAGCAGGCGACGCCGGCGCAGGTGCGCGACGCCGCGCTCGCGCTGCGAGAGGAGCGCGAGCGCGCCTGGGAGCGCGCCCACGCCGACGCGGCGAAGGACGGCGTGCCGCGCGGCTGGGCGCTCAATGGCGTGGACCCGACCCTGAAAGCACTCCGCCGGGGCCAGGTCCGCACCCTGCTGGCGGACGGGCAGGACGATGATCCACGAATCGACGAGGCGGTCGAAGAAGCGCTGCGGCAGCGCGCGCAGGTGGACGTCCTCTACGACGACAAAGCTCGGCGTGTCGTCGACGGCCTCGCGGCGCTGCTGCGTTTCCGCGCTTGATGGCGCCGCGGCGGCGTCCGATTCGCATTCTCGTCGCCAAGCCGGGCCTCGACGGGCATGACCGCGGCGCGAAGGTCGTCGCGGCGGCGCTGCGCGACTCCGGGATGGAAGTGATCTACACCGGTCTGCACCAGACGCCCGAGATGATCGCGCAAGCGGCGATTCAGGAAGACGTCGACGTCGTGGGCTTATCGATCCTGTCGGGCGCGCACATGACCCTGTTCCCGCGCGTGCGCAAATTGCTCGACGCCGCCGGCCGGCAGGATGTCCTGCTGACCGGCGGTGGCATTATTCCCCCTGAAGACATGACCGCGCTGGAGGCGCTGGGCACGGGCAAGCTCTTCGGACCGGGGACACCGACGGCCGATCTCATCAAGTACATCGAGGAGTGGGCGGCGGAGCACGTCACCGCGTGAGTCGCCTCGAGACGCTCGGCGACGAATACCAGCAGCTTCGCGCGCGCCTCGAACAAGGAGGCGGCGCGGAGCGCATCAAGCGCCAGCACGATCAGGGCAAACTGACCGCCCGGGAGCGCGTCGCGGCGCTGGTCGATAGGGACGGCCCGTGGTTCGAAGTCGGGTTGCTGGTTGCCTATGACCAGTACGACGGCCAGGCGCCGGCCGCGGGCGTCGTGACCGGAGTGGGCCGCGTGGGCGGCCGGCCGGTGGTGGTCGTCGCCAACGATGCGACCGTCAAAGCGGGCTCGTGGTGGCCGGAGACGATCAAGAAGATCCTGCGCGCGCAGGAGATCGCGATGCGCCAACGCATCCCGATCATCTATCTGGTCGACTCGGCGGGTGTAAACCTGCCCTATCAGGGTGGGGTCTTTCCCGGACAGTATGGTGCCGCGCGCATTTTCTACTACAACTCGATCATGCGGCGTTATCTCAAAGTCCCGCAGATCGCCGCGGTGATGGGTTCCTGCATCGCGGGTGGTGCGTACCTGCCGGCGTTGTCGGACGTGATCTTCATGGTCGAAGGGACATCGTTCATGGGCCTCGGCGGTCCCAATTTGGTCAAAGGCGCGACGGGGCAGGTGGTGGATGCCGAGACGTTGGGCGGCGCCACGACGCACACGGCCATCAGCGCCGTCGCCCACTATCGCGCCAAGAACGACAAGGAGTGCCTCGAGCGGATCCGAGAATACGTGGCCCGGTTGCCGCATGCGCCGGCGACACGCCGTACCTATCCGGCGCCGAAACGGGGCACGAAGGACCTCTACGAGCTGATTCCCGTCGACCATCGCATGAGCTACGACGTGCGCGCCCTATTCGAGTGTCTGCTCGACGCCGGCCGGCTCGATGAGTTCCAGCCCGACGTCGCGCTCGAGATGATTTGCGGGCATGGCGCCATCGAAGGACGGCAGGTCGCGGTGATCGCGAACTCGCGGGGCGTCATCAAAGGAAAGCAGAAGAACGCAGCACCCCGGATCGGCGGCATCATCTACACCGAAAGCGCCGAGAAGGTGGCCTATTTCATCGAAAACGCCGACCGCGAGCGGGTACCGCTGCTGTTCATTCAGGATGTTTCCGGCTTCATGGTCGGGACCGAGGCGGAGCACACCGGGATCATCCGCGCGGGCGCGCGGTTCGTCGAAGCGATGGCGACGGCGACCGTTCCCAAGCTGGTCATCACCGTCAATCACGCGTCCGGCGCGGGCTACTACGCCATGGCGGGACAGGGGTTCGATCCCGACTTCATCGTCTCCTGGCCGACCGGCCGCATGGGCGTGATGGAAGGGGAGTCCGCGGTGCAGGCGGTGTACGGCGCCGATGCCGCCAAGCCGGACAACGCCGCTGCGGTGGATGCGATGCGCGCCGACTATGAGCAGCAGTTGGACGCCAAATTCGCGGCCGCGCGCGGGTTTGTCGATGCGATTCTCACACCCGAAGAGACGCGCGATACGCTCGCGTTTCTGCTCGAGGTGTCCAGCGAATTCACCGGCCCGCATCTGGGGGCCTTTGCCCTGCCGAGTCTCTCGTGAAGTCTTTTGCAACAGCTTTCCTTCTGTTGGGTGTCGCCTGCGCGAGCTCCAAAGCCGTGACCAAACCCGTCAAGCCCGCGCCCGCAGCTCCCGCAGCGGCTCCATCGGACGGCAGTCGAGCGTCCACGCCGCAGCCGGCGGTCGAGCCGGCGGTGGCCTACATGCTCGGGCTCATGCCGCTCAAGAGCACCGGCGTGGACCTGTTTCGCTCGCTGCACCCGACCTACGACGGCCGCGGCGTACTCATCGCCATTCTCGACAGCGGCATCGATCCGGGTGTCCCCGGACTGATTGCGACCAGCACCGGCGCGCCGAAGATCATCGAGCTGCGCGATTTCTCGGGGGAAGGGCGTGTGGCGTTGACCGCATTCCCGGCGCCCACCGGCAACGAGATGAGAGGCGCGGCACGCATCGGGCGTCTGACGACCGCGACGACCTGGTATCGAGGCGTATTCAGAGAGCTGCCGCTCGGCCGGCCGCCGGCCGGCGACATCAACGGCAACGGCCGCAACAGGGACGAATTCCCCGTCGTGGTGGTGAGAGCCTCGGACGGCTGGGTGGCATTCCTCGACACGAACCTCGACGGCTCGTTCGAGGACGAAATGCCGCTGCACGACTTCCGCCAGGGCCACGAGACCATTGCGCTCGGCAAGAAACCGCTCACGATCGTCGCGAACTTCAGCCAGACGGCGGACAGCGCGCCCGTACTCGACTTATTCTTCGACACCTCCGGCCACGGCACGCACGTGGCTGGCATCGCGGCCGGTTACAACCTGTTCGATGTGGCGGGATTCAACGGTGTGGCCCCGGGTGCGCAGATCATCGGCCTGAAGATCGCGAACAATGCGCGCGGCGGCGTCACGGTCCACGGCAGCATGATGCGCGCGATCGACTATGCTGCGCGCTACGCGGCGCAGCGCGGCCTACCGCTGGTGCTCAACATGAGTTTCGGCGTCGGGAACGAGCATGAAGGACATGCGGTCATCGATTCGATCATCGACGCCTTCCTCGCCAGCCATCCCGAGGCGGTCTTCGCGATCAGCGCCGGCAACGACGGACCCGGCCTTTCGACCGTCGGCTTCCCGGGGTCGGCGGATCTGGCATTGTCGGTGGGTGCCGCCTATCCCGGACCATTTCAGCGGGCACCACAGCCGGGCGTGCCACCGGCGCGTGATGTGCTGGCGTGGTTCAGCTCGCGCGGCGGTGAGCTCGCGAAACCCGATGTCGTCACGCCCGGGGTCGCGTTCTCGAGCGTTCCGCGCTGGGATACGGGCAATGAGATCAAAGGCGGGACGAGCATGGCGTCGCCGCACGCGGCCGGTCTCGCGGCTTGTCTCGTATCGGCGCTGACACAGGAAGGGAGACGCGCCGTGGCCGCCGACATCATTCAGGCGCTCCGTATTTCCGCACGACCGTTCGCCGGCGCGCGCGTCATCGACGACGGGGCGGGAATGCCGTCGCTCGAAGCTGCCTACCAGTGGCTCGAAGGCGGACATCAGGGCTCGATCTACCGCGTGCAAGCCGCGCATGGCGTGACGGCCGCGTTCCTGCGGAACGGTTTCGCAGGACCGGATAGCGTCGAGACGTTCACCGTGCGCCACCTTGCTGGCTTGCGCGCCGCGGAGTTTGCGTTGCGCTCCGACGTGCCGTGGCTGAGCGTGGACGAGTCGGTCGATGCCGCGCCGCGCGCGACACAGATCCCGGTGACGTACCAGCGGAGCGCGTTGACGCCACCGGGGCTGTACGTCGGCACGGTGACCGCAATCAATCCCCGCGACACGGTCGCCGGGCCGCTGTTTACCCTCGTGAATACGGTGATCGTTCCGCTCGATCTCAGCGCGAAAGGCCTGTTCGACGAGCGGCGCGCCGTGGCCCCGGGCAGTGTGCAGCGCTATTTCCTGCGGGTCCCCGAAGACGATGCCACGCTGCGAGCGACCGTCACGCTGCCCGACTCGCAGACCCAGCAAGCCACGGTGCGCCTCTACGAGCCGAACGGCGAACCCGCCCGTTCGGCACCCGAAGACATCGAGATCGGACAGCAGGAATCCGGTAGCGCCGTGATCACCGTTCGCGCGGAAGACATGGTGGCTGGCGTGTACGAGCTCGACGTGATCGCCCCGCCGCTCACTCGCGCGACGGCCACCGTCCGTGCCGAGCTCGGGCCGGTCGCGCTGGCGCCGGCGCAGCACGGCAGTCTGGAGGCTTCGAGCGTGCTGGCCGGCGCGGCCCAAGCAAGCACGAACAGCGGCGAGATCGCGCATCGGCTCGTGGGCGCGGAGCGCAGCTACGCGATCGCCGGGCGCGGTCAGCCGGCTGAAACGCTCCAGGTGCGTCCGCCGCGCTGGGCCAAACGGATGGAAGTCGACCTTGCGCTGCCGCCGGACTTGTGGGACGAGCTCACGGACCTTTCGATCACGGTCTACGACTCCACGGGACAGCAAGTCCGGGGCGGCAATCAACCGGTGAACTATGCGTTCGGCCGCATGAGCGTGGCGCTGTCCGACTCGGTCCGGGGCGTCCCGCTGACGGTCGAGTTTTACCCCGCCTTTGCGCGCCTGCCCGCCCATGCATGGCGCGGGGATGCCCGCATCCGTTTCCTCGGCCCGGACGAGCCCGTGGGCAATGCAGGAGCGCTCGCGATCGTGGCGGGCGGACGCGGCATGGTGCGCCTCCCCAATGCGCCGTCGCTCGAGATGCCTGAAGGATTCGCCACGCTGATCGAGACACGTGTGACGACTTCGACTGGATCCGTGGCGGCGCGGCGCACCGTCGTCGCTGCGCCATCGCGCGGAGCAGGCGGTCTCCGGTGACGTCGCCTGCGGCAACGGTGCGGGTGGCGGGCGGGCAGGGGTTTTGGGGAGACTGGCTGGAAGCGCCGTACCGGCAGGTGACCGGCGGTCCGGTGGATTATCTGATGATGGACTACCTCGCCGAAGTCACGATGTCCATCCTGCAAAAGCAGAAATCGCGCGATCCGGCCCGGGGCTACGCTACGGATTTCATCACGCAGATGGAGCGCATCCTGCCCACCACCGTGAAGCGCGGGATCAAGGTCACGGCCAACGCCGGCGGTGTGAATCCGCGCGCGTGCGCCATGGCGGTCGCCGACGTCGCGCGCCGGCTCGGGTTGGGCGGGAAACTGACGATCGGCGTGGTCACCGGCGACGATCTCCTCGGTCGTCTGGACGGGCTGCTCGCCCGCGGCCACGCGCTCAAGAACCTCGACACCGGGCGTCCGGTGCGTGACGTGCGCGACCGTATCCTTTCCGCGAACGCCTATCTCGGCGCCGCGCCGGTCGTGGAGGCGCTGCAGCGCGGCGCCCAGGTCGTCATCACGGGGCGCGTGACCGACACAGGGCTCACGCTGGGACCGTTGATGCACGCCTTTGGGTGGGCGCCGGACGCGTGGGATCGTATTGCGGCGGGGACGGTCGCGGGACACATCATCGAATGCGGCGCCCAGTGCAGCGGCGGCAACTGCCTCAAGGACTGGCAGCGCATCCCCGACATGGCGAACATCGGTTACCCCATCGTCGAAGCGCGACCCGATGGCACGTTCGATCTCATCAAGCACGCCGGCACGGGCGGCCGCATCGACGTGGCCTCGGTCACGGAGCAGCTCGTGTACGAAATGGGCGATCCAGGCGAGTACATCACGCCCGATGGGGTCGCCGACTTCACCACGATCCAACTCGAGCAGGTGGGCACGGACAGGGTGCGGGTGTCCGGTGTCAGGGGGAAACCGGCGACCGACAAACTCAAGGTCTCGATTGCCTATTTCTACGGCTACAAGGCCGTCGGAACGCTCGTCTACGTCTGGCCCGACGCGCTGGAAAAGGCGCAGGCGGCCGATCGCATTCTCCGCCAGCGCCTCAAGGATCTCGGCCTGCAGTTCGAGGCGATCCACACGGAGTTCGTCGGCGCGAACGCCACCCACGGACCGCTCGCGTTACAGCACGTGGATGTCGCTGCGCTTCCGGAGGTGCAGCTGCGTATCGGCGTGCGTGCCCGCGATGAGAAACCGGTGGATCGGTTCACGCGCGAGATCGCGCCGCTGATTCTCAACGGGCCGCCGAGTGTAACGGGCTTTGCCGGTGGACGGCCCAAGCCGGAGGAGATCGTGGCGTACTGGCCAGCGTTGATCGACAGGCAGACTGTGAAGCCGGCAGTCGAGCTGATTCAGGCATGAAAAGACCGTCGGACGGTCGGACGGTCGGACGATCAAAGACGCGCAAAATCCAGCTCGTTGATCTGGCTCATGCCCGGTCTGGTGATAAAGGAGATACGGCCAATATCGGACTGATCGCCCTCAAGCCGGAGTACTATCCGCTGCTCGTCAAACACGTGACAACAGCGCGCGTGGCGCGGCATTTTAAGGGCATGATCACCGGCAAGGTCGAGCGTTTCGAGCTGCCCAACCTCTACGCGCTGAACTTCCTGTTGCACGGCGCGCTGGATGGCGGCGGCACCATCTCGCTCAAGACCGACGCGCAAGGCAAGGTGTTCTCCACCGCGCTGCTGCGCCTGGAGATCGAGGTGGAAACGTGAGCGATCGCGTCCTCGTCCAGGTCGCCGGCGGTGTGATGACCGCGACGCTCAACCGCCCCGATAAGCGCAACGCGATCGATACCGCGATGATCGACGCTTTGCTCGCGGCGCTGGAACAGGCGGATCTCGACGCCGGCGTTCGCGTCGTGGCCATTCGCGGTGCGGGCCGGGACTTCTGCGCCGGGATGGATTTGAACGAGCTGCTCGCGTCCGCCGATCACACGCTCGAGCAGAATCGCCAGGCGGCGCTGCACTTCTCCCAGGTATTCGTGCAGATGCGCAAGCTGCCGAAGCCGATCGTTGCGCTGGTCCACGGCCGAGCGCTGGCGGGTGGGTGCGGCCTAGCAACCGCGTGCGATCTCATCGTGGCGGCGGAATCGGCGCAGTTCGGCTATCCGGAAGTGCAGCGCGGATTTGTCCCCGCGATCGTCATGACGATGCTGCGGCGCGCCCTCGGCGAGAAGGTCGCGTTCGACCTGGCGACGACGGGCCGAGTGCTGGACGGCACCGAGGCCGTGGCCGCCGGTCTCGCGTCGCGGGTTTATGAGGACGCCGATTTCGAGGAACAGGCGGGGGAAGTCCTGCGCGTGCTCGCCGACGCAAGTCCGTCGGCGCTCGCGTTCACCAAGCAGCAGTTCTACCAGGTCGACGGTTTGAGTTTCGACGACGGTCTGCGACTGGGCGCCGATGTCAACGCCGTCAGTCGCACGACGCCCGATTTTCGCGTGGCATTGAGTGCGTTCTTGAAGAAATGAGGAGTCTATGCGGAATCTGAATGTCCCGATGTATGATCCGGAAATGGTTCGCCCGATGCGGGAGGAGCTGACCCGGCTGGGCTTTGAAGAGCTTCGCACGCCCGACGAAGTCGACGCGGTGCTCACCAAAGAGCGCGCGCCCACGCTCGTCGTGGTGAACTCGGTTTGTGGGTGTGCCGCGCGCAACGCCCGGCCGGCGGCGGCCCTGGCGATTCAACACGACCGCCGGCCCCCGCGCCTCGTCACCGTGTTCGCCGGGCAGGACGCGGACGCCACGGCGCGTGCGCGCAGCTACTTCACCGGCTACCCGCCGTCGTCGCCGCAGATCGCGCTGTTCAAGGACGGACGGCTCGTGTTCATGCTGGAACGCCGCAGTATCGAGGGCCGCAATGCCCGGGACATTGCCGCCGACCTGACCGCGGCATTCGAGCAGTACTGCTGACGCCGCCCACTCCCTCACCAGCGAACCTCGCCGCGGCGATCGATGAGGCGTGGGCGCGTGTGCGCGCCACGCCCGGTATGCTCACCGAGCGCGAAGCCCGCTTTCTCGCGCTCGTCGCGGCCTGCGCTCCTGCACAGGGCATCATCCTCGAAATCGGCAGCTTCAAAGGAAAATCGACCGTCGGCCTGGCGTCCGTGGCGATGCGGTACGGGCTCGGCCCGGTGATCACCGTCGATCCGCACTCGGGGCCGTCGGTCACCGATCCCGACGTCGGCCCACGAGGGTCATCCTGGGACGACTTTCGCGCGTCACTGCGCGCCGCGGGCGTCGAGCGCGCGGTCGACGCGCACCGCGCCTACTCCCGCGACCTGGCGCGCGGCTGGACCCATCCCATCCGGTTTCTGTGGATCGACGGCGATCACACCTATCGCGGAGCGAAGGAGGATATCGATCTCTTTCGCGGGTATCTGGCCTCCGGCGCCATCGTCGCGTTGCACGATGTCCTCCACTCGTTCGAGGGACCAGTGCGCGTGTTCACCGAGGAGCTGCTGGGCTCGGACGTGTTCGGAGCCGCGGGGCTGTGCGGATCGATTGGCTGGGCGCAATACCGACCCCGCGATGGGGTGCAGTGGCGAGACCACCGGCGCGACCTGCGCCGCCGCGTGGCGCGGTTGATTCCGTTCGTGAAGGACGGGCGGGAGCCCAAGGGGTTCGCGAAGCTGCGTTACAAGTTGTGGCGCGGGCTCGTGCCCCACGCGGCCCCCGATCCGGCCGCGTGGGTCAGAGCAGTCAGCTAGAGGATTTTGCCGCGGCGCACCCTGAAGTCCACGATCTGCTGCGTCCAACTCCAGAGCGAGTCCTGCCGTTCCATGGCGACGCCCGCTACTTCGTGGCGGTGCCAGCCCGCCATCACCTGTTCGTCCTGCGTCCAGATCTTCACACGATTGCGCGGCACGAGCTTTTCCCAGTTTTGCGCCTGGGTGGGTTGCGCGTAGAGCAACCGGATCGTGACGTTCCGCGACAGGTACTCGATCGGGCTCACGTCGATCTTGGCGTAGAGCTGGGAGGCAGGCATACGTCCCGCGCCGGGGAAATCGGGCACCCCGTCGGAGAAGAGGACGATGTTGAGCGGTGCCAGCACGAGGTTCTGGCGCTTGATGTGCACGGCGGTCCGCTGGAAGAAGGCGTTGAAGTCGGTGATCGGATCGTCCTCCGGAAACCAGGCGCGCAGATCCGCTTCGATCTGTGCCGGAGTCTTCCCCGAGAGGTCCTGGATCGGATGGAAGGTCTTCGGCTGTCCGACGTGCTCGCCGCCGAGCGAGCCGACGAAGACGTCGGTGGTCTGCTTCAAACCGCCCAGTGCGTTGACGTGTCCGTAGATGTACAGCGCCGCGTAGCGGAGCGCGTCGTCGAACTGACCGCTCTTGCGGAATGAGCCGGAGATGTCGAGACCCACGACGAGTGTGTTCCGCGGCGGTGGCGTGTTCGCCGGCGGCTTGCAGCTGATCAGGCCGAGGGCGAGCAGCCCTACGACAACGCGCTTCACCGGGCCACCTCGCCGCTGACGCGCGCCGGAAAATGCGTCGCCGCCAACACGTCGTCGATCGACTTGAACGGCAGCGTGAAGTGGCCGCGACCCGTGAACACCACAAAGAGGAAATTCATCCCGGATGCGACGACCTGGAGCACGGGCAGCGACGCCAGCTCGAACAGCTCACGCGATTCCTTGCGGAACCACTCTCGCTCCGCCTTGAGCGCACTGATGGGGCCCTTCCAGTAATCCGGCACCGCCGAGGCGCCGTGGCCGTGCGGCACCGATCCTTCGACCGCAAAGGCCTGACGGCCCAGCAACCCGATCAGGGCGGGGGCGCCAAATCGGCCGAACAAGAACCACGTCATGCCGCGCACGCCGACCCAGCCAAAGAAAGCGAGGCCGATCGTCCCGATCACACCCAGCTGGATCCCTTGCTGTGCCAGCCATGGCGTCATCGCATCCACCAGCTCGCGATAGAGGAAGAGCACTTCGAACATCGCGACCGCGATTTCGACCAGGATCATGAAGACAATATTCCCGGTCTGGCGGGCCTTGATCGCTTCATTGAGCACCTGAATGCACGCGAAGCTGCCGGCGATGATGATCGCGAGGAACACCCAGAGAATCACGACTAGCGCAAAGCCGTTGACCTCGTAGCCCGTCAGGTCCGCGAGCAGCTCACTCATCGTGGGCCGCAGCGTGAAGGTGAAGATCGTCGCCTCGACCGCGGACCACACAATCAGCAGGAAGAAGGCCGGCCAGGGAACGCCGGGACGCCGCGAGGTCGCGTCGAGCATCGCGAGCGGCGAAGTGATCGCGCTTTTCAGGGTGCCGACGATGAGCTGCACGCTCAGCTTCAGCAGCCCCCACGTCCAGCCAACCAGCACGATGAGAAACTTCACGAGGCCGGCCCAATAGAACCACACCATCCGCAGCGCGTCCCACCACGCCAGCGCGACCGATTGCATGAGCGTCACCGAGCGTCCCAGGCGGAAGGGGATCGTGTAGAGCGATACCATCGTGCCCCAGATCCCGGCGACGAAGACTGCCGCGGGCAACAGCAGCAGCACCGACATGCCGGCGAGGCTCCAGAAGGACTCGCCCTGGAGTACGAATGCAAAGATCCGAGCCTGGAATGGAACGATCCACGCGAGTCCCGTCATCACCCAGGCAAACAGCTGCGATAGGATGAAGCTCCACTGCTGGGTCTGGGCGGCGTTGGTGACAGCGTCTTGCATCGAAAGAGCCCTCCCGCAAAAGAGGACAGGGTGCGCTACGAGGCGGGCACATTGTTATAAACGGGACGGGACAAGTCAAGGAAAGTCGGGTGACGGACGTCACGCCGAGCCTGCGACTTGCGCAAAATGCCCATGAAAGGCTAATCATCTGACGTGCCGGATGACCCGAAACGCTTGATCGTCGTGGGAGATCGTGTGCTGATCACTCCCGAGGAAGGGGAGGAGCGCACGAACGTCGGACTCTATTTACCGCCGTCCGCCATCGAAGGCCGGCAGGTGCAGGGCGGGCGGATCGTCGCCACCGGCCCTGGCACCCCGATGGCCGAGCCCGCGAGCATGGACGACGAGCCGTGGAAAACACACGCCGGCGGCGCCGAGGTGAAGTACCTGCCGATGCAGGCCGAGGTCGGCGACTACGCGCTGTTCTTCCGCAAGGCGGCGGTCGAAATCACGTTCGAGGGGAAGACGTATCTTGTCGTGCCGCAGGCCGCCATTCTGGTGCTCGTACGAGGGACGCATGGCTGACATCGGGTGGGCACGGAGTCGCGGAAATCGCGCCGAAGGCCAGGGCCTCCGCCGTGGCGCGTGGTATCGCGTCGTCGAGAGTCCGCCGAAGGACTATGTGATCCTCGATGTGCACCACGTGGAGGTTCGGATTCCGAAAGGCGATCTCGAGATTCGGAACGAGCGGCCCAACGGCTGGAGCGTGGTGCGCGAGCCCCACCTCGTCTGTCCCGGATGCCATTCGCGCGCGGTGGTCCCTGAAGGGAAGCAGGAAGCGAAGTGTCACGAATGCGGCAGGACGTACCCGATCGACTGGAAAGACGCGAGCTAGAGTTCCGGCGGGACGTAGGGCGTCGGCACCGGCTTCTTTGCCTCGGGATTCGCCTGTCGTTCGCACAAATGCTCCAGCAGCTCGATTTGACGCTTCTGAATGTGCCAGAGCTCGTGCCACTGCTTGAATCGCAACGAATCCAGCTTATCGTGTAGGTCCCGAATTTCGATCTCCGCCATCAAGTTGATCTCGTAGTCCTGATTCGCCTGCATGCGGTCTTTGTGCGCCTGCCGGTTCTGGCTCATCATGATCACCGGCGCCTGGAGCGCCGCGAGCGTGGACAACACGAGATTCAAAAGAATGAAGGGATACGGGTCGAACGGATGGCTGGCGAGCACCCAAACGTTGACCCCCATCCAGACGACGAGAATCCCTCCGAACAGGGTGATGAATCGCCAGCTCCCGCCAAACTGCGCCACCCGATCGGCCACGTGCTCGCCGAACGTCATCTGTGTGTCCATATCCTGATGCACGAGCTTGCTCACCCGACCCCGGCGCGTGACCTTCGACACCACCGCGTGCTCGAGCTCCGACAGCTTCTGATACTCCGCCTCGAGATACCCGATGAACTTCTTGGCGCGGTACTGCTCCAGACAGTTCGCGCAGATGCCGCGCTTTCCTTCCCATTCGGGGCGGTCTTTCTTGATCAGATCGATGATCCGGTTTTCCAGTTTCTGGGGAGAGGCGAGCGTGCGACCTTCGACCACGCTGTCGCACAACGAACACGTCACTTTGGGCATGGCGGTGGTCTCCTAGGGCCGCGCGGGCGTCGGCGCTTCAGCGGGTAAGTGCATATGCAAGTTGTGAACGAGGAACGCCCAGCGGTCGGTCTGCTCCTCGATGACCTTCGCAGTCGGCTTTCCAGCGCCGTGACCAGCCTTCGTCTCGATCCGAATGAGCACCGGCTCGGCCCCGCCCTGCGCGGCCTGCAGCGTCGCCGCGTACTTGAACGAATGGCCGGGCACGACCCGGTCATCGTGATCGGCGGTCGTGATCAACGTCGGCGGATAGTGCGCCCCGGGCTTGATATTATGGATCGGCGAATAGCGATACAGAAATGGAAAATGCCCCACGCTGTCGGCTGAACCGTACTCCGTGACCCAGGCCCAGCCGATCGTGAATTTGTGGAAGCGCAGCATGTCCATCACGCCGACCGCCGGCAGCGCTGCACCGAACAGCTCGGGCCGCTGATTGAGCACGGCGCCGACCAGCAACCCGCCGTTCGAGCCGCCGCCGATCGCCAGCTTCGGCGGTGAGGTGTAGCGCTCTGCGATCAGATACTCGGCCGCGGCGATGAAGTCGTCGAACACGTTCTGCTTGCGGTCGAGCATGCCGGCTTGATGCCATTCCTCTCCATATTCCGATCCGCCCCGCAGCACGGCCTGTGCGAATACGCCGCCCATCTCCAGCCACGCCAGCACGCCAATGGAGAATCCCGGCGTCATGTTGACGTTGAAGCCGCCATAGCCGTAGAGGTACGTTGGGTTCGCGCCATCCTTTCGCAATCCGTCCTTGTACGTCAAGAACATCGGCGCGCGAGTGCCGTCCTGGCTCGTGTAGAACACCTGGACGGTTTCGTACTTCGACGGATCGACCGAGATCTCCGGCGCCTTGAACACGCTCGACGTGCCAGTCGTGAAGTCGTGGCGAAAGACCGTCGTCGGATAGAGGAACGACGTGAACGCGTAGAACATCTCCGTGTCGCGCGGCTCGCCGGTCACCTGCACGATCGAGCCGAGCGTGGGGAGCGGAACCTCGCCGAGCGGCTTGCCATCCAGCGCGTAGGTACGCAGCTGCGAGGAGGCGTCGTGGAGGTAACGAATGACAAACGTGTTGTGGACGATCTGCGAACCCTCGATCACATCCGGAGCCTGTGGGACGAGCTCTCTCCACTGACTCGCTTCGGGGCGGCGCACGTCGACGGCGATGATACGGCTGCGCGGGGCTCTGTTGTCGGTCTGAAAGTAAAAGACCGAGCCAGTGTTTCCCACGAATCCGTACGAGGCATCGAAATCGTCGAGCAGCCGGACCACCGCCGCCTCGAGTCGCGGATGTTGCGGATCGCCGAGGTCCTGATAGTAGATGCGATTGCGGCGGTCGGTCCCGAGCCAGACGGTGTAGACGGCGTAGCGTCCGTCGGCGCTGACTTCCACGGAAAAGCCCCAGTCGGGATGATCGGGCCGTTCGTAGATCAGCCGGTCGGCCGCCTGATCGGTGCCGAGCTTGTGGTAATAGACTTTCTGGTCGTGGTTGACCTGGAGCAGCGGATCGGCGCCGGCCGCCGGCTCGGGATAGCGGCTGTAGAAAAACCCGGCGCCGTCATGCGTCCACGCCGCGCTCGAGAACTTGATCCACTTGAGATGATCGCTGCGGTCCTGCTTCGTCGATACATCCCGGACCCGAAATTCCTGCCAGTCCGATCCGCTGCCCGACGTGCCGTAGACCAGCGTGCGCCCGTCTTCGGTGAACGCGAGGATCGAGAGCGCGACCGTGCCGTCGGGCGAGAGGGTGTTGGGATCGAGCAGGACCGCGGGCTGCGCCGTCAGGGAGCTTTGCGAATACAGCACCGACTGGTTCTGCAGTCCCGAGTTCTTGAAGAAGAAGTAGCGGCCACCCTTCTTGAACGGCGCGCCGTATTTCGGATAGTCCCACAGCTCGGTGAGACGGCGCCGGATCCGCTCGCGTTCCGGGATCTCCTCAAGGTATGCGAACGTGATGCGATTCTGTGCCTCCACCCAGGCGCGCGTCTCGGGCGAGTCCACATCCTCGAGCCAGCGATAGGGGTCGGCAACTCTGGTGCCGTGGTAATCATCGACCACGTCACTCTTGTGCGTCGGCGGATAGGTGAGCGTCTGAGCGAGCATGAGGGTCATGAGCAAAGGCGTCATGACGCGTAAACGTGCCCCGAGCCGCGTTTTGGGGGTAGGGGGCCACAGCCGGCAACGCTGTTTCGTGCGACATGCCGACCGGCACCGTGGGCCTCGACGCCGCGCGCGCAATCCTCAGCGAACGGTTCGGTCACACCCGTTTCCGGGTACACCAGCTCAAAGTGCTCGGCCCGCTCCTCGCGGGTCGGAGTGTCCTCGCCGTGCTGCCCACCGGTGCCGGCAAATCGCTCTGCTATCAAGTGCCCGCGCTGCTCGGCGCGGGACTCACGCTCGTGATCTCGCCGCTCATTTCCCTGATGCAGGATCAGGTGGTCGCGCTGCGGCGCCGCGGGATCGCGGCGGCATATGTGAACAGCCAGCTCGATGCCGAACAGCGCCGCCTCGTGCTCGATGCGGCGACGAGCGGCCGGCTCGCGCTGCTCTACTGCGCGCCGGAGCGGCTGGGATCCCTGACGCGCCGGCTTACCGGCGGCGGGACCCGCGTGAAGCTGCTGGCCATCGACGAAGCGCATTGCATCACCGAGTGGGGCAACGAATTCCGGCCGGTGTATCGACGGCTTGGCGTGTTCCGGTCGCTGCTCGGCTGGCCGCCGACGATCGCGCTCACGGGCAGCGCCACCCCCGCTGCCCGAGCAGACATGCTCCACGAGTTGCGGATGCCCGACGCGGAGGTCGTGGTCACGTCGTTCGATCGCCCCAATCTCGTCTTTGGAGTCCGCCGCGTGCGCGACGATCGCGAGCGCTTCGCTACGATTCGCGCGCGGGTGCGTGATGCGCCAGGTGCCGCGCTGATCTACACGCCGACGCGGCGTCTCACGGAGCTGGTCACGCGCGCGCTGCTCCGGACCAGCGTGCGGGCTGCGCCCTATCACGCCGGGTTGAGCGCGAACACTCGCCAGCGCGTGCTGCGGGCTTTCCTCGCCGATCAGGTCCACGTGATCGTCGCCACGAGCGCTTTCGGCATGGGGATCGACAAGCCGGACGTCCGCCAGGTGCTGCATTGGGGGCCGCCGCCGACCATCGAGGCCTACTATCAGGAGGCGGGCAGGGGCGGCAGGGACGGCAAGGCGTCGGAATGCCTCGTGCTGTGGCGGCCGGAAGACCTTGCCTGGGGCAACATCGGTCCCGCCATGCGACGCTATGTCGAATCTCGGACAAACCACCGGGCGATGATACTGGAGTACTTCGGGGAGCCCTGATGATATTTCGGTATGCACGATAGCCTCTACTTCTCCGACCACCATCTCCAGGTTCGCGAGATGGTGAGAGACTTCGCCAAGAACGTCGTCAAACCCACGGCCCGCCAGTACGACCTCGAGAGCCGCTTCCCCTGGGACAACGTGAAGCAGATGGCGGAGCTCGGCCTATTCGGCATTCCGTGGCCGGAGGAGCTTGGTGGCTCGGGGATGGATTACCTGTCGTACATCACCGTGATCCACGAGCTCGCGAAAGTCGATGCGAGTCACGCTATCACGGTCAGCGCACATACCACACTCGGCACTTCGCCGATCATGGATTTCGGCACCGACGAGCAGAGGCAGCGTTTCGCGCCCCTGCTCGCGACGGGGAAGGTTCTTGGCGGCTTCGGGCTGACGGAGCCGGGAGCGGGTTCGGACGCGGGCGGCACCAAGACCAGCGCCGTCGATCGCGGCGACCATTACGTCCTGAACGGCTCGAAGATTTTCATCACGCACGCAGGTGTGGGCGAGATCTTCTGCGTCACTGCCCGCACCGATCCGAACGCCAAACGCACCCACGGCATCACAGCCTTCATCGTCACCAAGGACACCTGCGATCTCGACGAGACGAAACGCGTCGGGATCGGTCATGCGCCCCTCCCGGAGCTGCCGAAGAACCGCGGCGTCCTCTCCGGGAAAAAAGAAGACAAGCTCGGCTGGCGCGCCTCAGATACGCGTGAGCTGATCTTCCAGGACGCGGTTGTGCCGAAGGAGAATGTGTTGGGGCCGGTGAACAACGGGTTTCGCCAGTTCCTCCACACCCTCGATGGCGGTCGCATTGGCATCGCGGCCTTGGCCCTGGGACTCGCCGAGGGAGCATTGGAGGAGTGCCTGACGTATACGTCCACCCGCAAACAATTCGGCCGACCGATTGCGAGTTTCCAGGGCGTGCATTTCGCCCTCGCCGACATGGCCACCGAAATCGAAGCCGCGAAACAACTCGTCTACCACGCCGCCTGGCTCAAGCAGCATGGCCATCCGTTCAAGCGCGAGGCGGCAATGGCCAAGTTGTACGCCTCCGAGCTCTCCATGCGTGCCACGACCAAAGCCGTCCAGCTCCACGGCGGGTACGGATACACGACCGAGTATCCGGTCGAACGCATGATGCGCGACGCCAAGATTTGTGAAATCGGCGAGGGAACGAGCGAAATTCAACGCGTCGTGATTGCCCGGCAGCTCCTGGGCGGTTTGATAGATTGACCTAAACTCCCGCTCGTCTTAGGTTTACCTCATGCATTGGTCTCTGGCGTCTCTCAGCCGCCTTTCCAATCGATTGATCTCCCTGCCGGTGCCGCCGCCGCTGCTGGGCGTGCCCGGCGAGTTGGATTATTGCTGGGAAAACCACAGGCTCCCGGGGGGCGGCTGCTTCCCGCCGGGACGCGAGGGTAACTGCTTTGAAGCGCGAAATATTGATTTCTGGAAACCCGCGGGAGACCCGCGTGGCCATTCTCGAGGACGACCGCCTTGTTGAGCTCCTGGTCGATCGTCCCGACTCCCACCGTTCGGTTGGCGACATCTATGTCGGCAAGGTCGAGGCGGTTCTGCCCGGCATCCAGGCGGCCTTCGTCGACATCGGCGCCGAAAAGAGCGCCTTTCTCCACGCCTCCGATTTAATCGAAGCCGACGAGGACGAAGACCCCGAAGACCGTGAGCCCGACGACGCGGACGAAGAGAACGGGAACGGGAACGGAGGGGGAGGGGGAAACGGTGGCGGCCAGGCAACAGCCAAGCGGCGCGGGCCTCCACGAGATCGTTCCCGCCGGCGCCCCGCGCCCAACATCGCCGACGAGCTGAAGCGCGGTCAGACCAAGCTCGTCCAGGTCATCAAAGAAGCCATCGGTACCAAGGGACCGCGCGTCACCGCGCAGGTCTCGCTCGCCGGCCGGTTCCTCGTCTACATGCCGTTCGCCTCCAAGGTGGGCGTCTCACGCAAGATCGAAGCGCGCGACCAGCGCGCCAAACTGCGCGAGATGGTCACGAAGCTCGTCCCCGCGGATTCGGGCGGCTGGATCATTCGCACCGTCGCCGACGACCTGACGGAAGCGAGCTGCAAGCGCGAGATCGACCATCTCCTTGGCATCTGGAAAAAGATTCAGCGGAAAGCGTCGTCGGGCCGTGCACCCGCGCTGGTGCAGCGCGAGACGAGCCTGACGCGCGGCATCGTGCGCGACCTGCTGTCGGACAATGTCGACCTGCTCCTTGTCGACTCCAAGCTCCTGTACAACGAAGTCGAGCAGTACTTAAAGCAGATCGACCCCGAACTGTTGCCCCGGGTCAAGCTGTACACCGCCGAGACTCCGCTCTTCGACGAATACGATGTGGAGGCGGAGATCCGCAACCTCTTCAAGCAGCGCGTCGACCTGCCGACGGGCGGGTATTTGATCATCCAGCCGACCGAGGCGCTGATCTCGATCGACGTCAACACGGGGCGCTACACGGGCAAGCGGGACCCCGAGAGCACGATCCTACGCACGAACCTCGAGGCGGCGCGGGAAGTGGCGCGCCAGCTCCGGCTGCGCGATATCGGCGGGATCATCGTCGTGGATTTCATCGACATGGAAACGCGCTCCAACCGCGACAAGGTCCTCCAGGAACTGCGCACCAATCTGGGCCGCGACCGCGCGCGCACGCGGGCGTTTGCGGTGTCGGAGCTGGGGTTGGTCGAGATGACCCGCCAGCGCGTCCGTCCCTCGTTGTGGCAGTCGATGACGATCGAATGCCCGACGTGCAGCGGCACGGGTCGCGTGTTCCGGCCGGAGGTCGTGGTGCGACGGATGGAGCGCTCCCTCAAGCGCGCGGGCGCGGATCACAAGGAACGGCAGCTGTCAGTCCGCCTGCACCCGGAGGTCGCGCTCTACCTTGTGGAGCAGGAGCCTAACTTCCTGCGGCAACTCGAGAAGCAGACGGGGCTCGAGCTCGAGGTGCGCGACGATCCGATGATGCGGTTGGACGAATTCAGAATGATGGCCCGGCCGGCGGGTCGCGACGTGACCGAGCAATACGCCGTCGCGTGATGGTAGGGGCGCAGCATGCTGCGCCCCTACATCCGCCCGACCTTGACCAACCGATTGTCCCTGTTTAGGTTCCGGCCCCTATGTCATACGCGATTTTCACGACCGGGGGCCGCCAGTTCCGAGCCGAGCCGGGAGTCACGATCAAGGTCCCGCTGCTCGATGCCAAGCCGGGGGACGAAGTCTCGTTCGATCACGTGTTGGTCGCGAGCGACGGCAAGGAAGTGCAGAGCGGCAAGCCACACATCAAAGGTGCAAAGGTCACGGCCGAGGTCGTGCGGCACGGCAAGGACAAGAAGATCCGCATCTTCCGGTTTGCGCGCCGCACTGGTTACCGCCGGCACGCCGGGCATCGCCAGGATTTCACTGAAATCAAGATCGCCGACGTGAAGGTCGGCTGAGGATCGCATGGCTCATAAGAAGGGTGTCGGCTCCTCGCGCAACGGGCGCGATTCCAATCCGAAGTACCTCGGCGTGAAGCGGTTCGGCGGGGAATTCGTGACCGCGGGCAGCATCATCGTGCGCCAGCGCGGGACGAAGTTCCATCCGGGCCGGAACGTGCGGCGGGCATCAGACGACTCCCTGTTCACGGTTATCGATGGGCAAGTGAAATTCGAGCATAAGAACAAGAAGAGAATGCAGGTAAGCGTGTATCCGGCGGCCATGAAGGCGGCGGTCGCAAAGGCGGCGGCGAAAAACTAAGGGCGGCAAGGTGAAGCGGCGGCGAAGGGCGGCGAAAGCAAAATCGCCGCCCTTTTGATTTCGGTGCACGGGTAAACAGTAGGGGCGCAGCATGCTGCGCCCCTACAACAACCCTGCCGCCCCTGCCGCCATTGCCGCCCTAGTATTTAGGGGGCAGACTCTTGTACCTCTCGAGCAGCTCCGTCTGCCGGCTCCTCAGCGGGATCTCTTGCCCACGGATGTAGACGTGCTCCACTCCAGTGGCGAAGTCAAACGGGTCCCCAGTCCAAACCACCACGTTGGCAACTTTCCCATTGTCCAGCGAACCATAACGATCCGCCACGCCAAAGATCTCGGCGGGCGTCAGCGTCACGGCACGCAACGCCTGTTCCCATGGCATCCCGCTTGCGACCGCATTTCCGGCCTGCTGCCGCAGATCCCTGGTATTCTCGGTCGCTGTCTCCATCAGCGCAACCTTCACGCCGCCCTTCGCGAGCAACGGAGCGTTCTCGTAGCGAATGCCGAGCGCGTCGTAGCTCGGAATGTTGTCGAGGGGCTCGACGAGCACTGGAACCCCCGCCGCCGCGATCTCGCTCGCGATCATCCACCCCTCGGCCACCCCCGCGAGAATCAGCCGCAGCTTGTACTCCTTCGCGATGCGCAGCGCGGTCTCGATATCGCTGCGGCGGTTCGCCACCACGAGCAGCGGGAGCTCACCCCGCAACACGGGCTGCAGCGCCTCGAGGTCGGCGGCGCTCGCGCTGAGCGGCTGGATCTGCGCGCGGCGATAATCGGCACGCCGCGTCGCATACTCGCGCGCGTCCTCGAGCACGCGGCGCAGCCGTTGCGCCACGCCCGCGCGCGAGCCGCCGCCCGCGGCCTTCGACCCCTCGCTCAAATCGGCGACCATCGCGGTGGGCGACTTCACCCGCATCGCCTCGATCGTCGCGCCATCGAGGTCGATCAACACCGCCTGGCCCCAGATCAGATTGCCGTTGGGCACCGCGAGGGTGGTGGTGATCCCTTCCATCCGGTTCACGGCGATGAGCGTCGACGCGGGATTGACACCTTCGAGCACGTTGAAGGCAGCCGCGACGTCGTTGCCGCGGAGCGTGTACTCGCTCGTATTGTCGACCGCGCCGATCTCGCGCAGTCCCATCTGGCCCGCGCCATCGATGAAGCCGGGTGTCACCCACTTACCGGACGCATCGATGCGAGTGGCGCCCGCGGGCACGGCCACGTTGGCTCCGACAGCGGCAATGCGGCCGTCGCGGATCAGCACTGTCGCGTTTTCGATCTTCGGGCCCGAAACCGGATACACCGTGCCGCCGGTGATCGCGATCGTCTGGGCGAGCAGCAAGGCAATCATGGCTGCCCCCTGCCCAGGGTGAAGTCCATCTTGGGCTGATGCGCGGGATCGTTGCGGTCGTACACGAGCCAGCCGTCGTTGTAGACCTGAATCGCGCGGGCATAGACGGAGAGCGGATCGGCGGACCACAGCACCACGTCGGCCATCTTGCCGGGCTCGAGCGTCCCGACGATCGAGTCGAGACCGAGCACCCAGGCCGGGTTGGCGGTGAACCAGCGCACCGCCTGGTCGCGCGTGATGGGAATTCCGGCGCGCCGCCCGTGGTACATCGCCTTCGCCGCTTCCTGATTGAGCCGCTGAATCCCGGACGCGTCATCGGAGTGGATCACGACGCGCCCACCCGCCTGCTGCACCAGCGCTGCGTTCTCGTAGATTCCGTCCATCGCCTCTTCTTTGAAGCCCCACCAGTCCGACCAGATCGACACCGCCGTGCCCTCGCGCGCCAGCACGTCGGCGATCTTGTACGCCTCCACCGCGTGGTGGAACGAGCGGATCTTGAACCCGAACTCATGGGCGAGATCGAGCATCTGCATCATTTCGTCCGCTCGGTAGCAGTGGTTCTGCACGTAGATGTTGCCGCGCAGCACCTCGGCGAGCGACTCGTTACGCAGATTGCGCTCCGGGGGATCGCCCTGATGATCCTTGTTCCACTTGTCCCACTTCTGGCGATAGGCTTGCGCGGCGATGAAGGCCGCGCGGTAGCCGGCGATGTTGCCCATCCGCGTGGACGGACCACCGCGGTTTCCGTAAACGCGTTTGGGATTCTCGCCGCACGCCATCTTCAACCCGTAGTGCGCGCCGGGAAACTTCATCTCTTCCACCGAGCGCGCCGGCACGAGCTTCAGGATCGCGCTGCGGCCGCCGATGAGATTCGCTGATCCTGGCAGCGCCTGGATTGTCGTCACCCCGCCCGCGATCGCGAGCGGGATCTGCGGATCCTGCGGCCAGAACGAATGCTCGGCCCAGACCTCGGCCGTCACCGGGTTCGTGGCCTCATTGCCGTCGGATTCCGCAAACGTGCCCGGCGCGGCGTATACGCCGATGTGTGAATGCGTGTCGATCACGCCCGGCGTGACCCACTTCCCGGTGCCGTCGACCACGGTGGCATCGCTCGGCGCGGTGACGTTCGTGCCGACGGCCACGATCCGTCCCTCACGAAGCAGAATCGAGCCGCCCTGAATCTCCTGGCCGGCCGCCGTCATGATGGTCGCATTCCGAATGAGCACCGGCGGATTGGCGTGGCGCTTGTAGGTCGAGGGATACTGCGGGCCGATGCCCGTATCCTGCGCGGCAACCGGCGCAGGAGCCGCCGCGGGAGCCGCTGCCGTCGTCCGAGCGCCGGCCGACGCGCATCCGGCCGCCGCGACGAGGCTCCCCCCCAACGCGATCAGTGCAAACCGCATGGCGAAATCCTCCCGGTTATTTCACGAGTTCAAACACCAGCGGCGCCCCGGTCGGGGCGATGCGGACGATCCGCCGCGGCGCTTGCTGGGTCACATGCATCACGAGCGGCAGCTGCATTCCCGACAGCTCGAGGCGATAGGCGGGGAAGGTCCCGGCCGGGACGGCGACATTCTCGAAGGCAGCGACCTTCACGCTGACGACTTTCGTCGTGCCCTCGCCGGTCGAGAACACGTTCAGGTTGAACGTCTTCCCTTGTTCGAGCGGCAGCGCGGTCAAGAGCAGCGCCAGGGCGTTGTCGTCGATTGTGCCCGCGGGGACCGTCGTATCCACGGTGATCGATTTCGGCGTGCCGCCCGGTTGCGGGGTCATCGACGTGCCTTTGACGCGCCCATCCGCATAGTTCAGATGGATCTCCGTGTGCTGACCCTGGACCGTGCCGGTTTGATCGGTGCGCCGCATCGAGAGATCGCCGTTCAACACCACGCGCGACTGCTGCTGGAACTGACCGATGGTCGTCGCCTCCGTGTAGACGATCGAATCGCCCATCACGTCGACCTTCGCAACCTGGCCGCCGAACACGTTGCCTTGCACCAACGCGTGGAAGCTGTCGCGGCGCGCGACGATCTGACTGCGATCGAACGCGACCGGCCCCCCTTTGGGATTCAGCTCGGCGGGATCCATCGCCTTACCGGCAATGTCCACGAGCCGCACGGGCGCGATCGCCTTGAGCTTGTCGTACAGCGCCTTGGCGTCGCCGACGACGACAATGCTAAAGGCGTCGCGGTGAATCGCGCGCTGCGCCGCGGCGCGAGCCCGCGCCGAGCTCACCCCCGCGAGCCGCTCGCGGTAACGTTGCACATAGTCCGGCCCCAGCCCGAGGAGCCGAGCCGTCGACACCACCTGGGCGATCTGCCGCGGCGTTTCGATCGTCAGCGGGAAAGAGCCTACGAGGAATCCCTTCGCCGCCACAAGCTCGCTGTCGGAAATCGTTTCGGTGCGGATGCGATCGATCTGGTGCAGCAACTCCGTCAGCGCGCTGTCGGTGACTTCGGTGCGTCCTTCGAACGTCGCCCGCCAGAAACCCACGCCCCGATTGCGACGCAGCGCCGCGTAGGAGCCGTAGGTCCAGCTCTTTTGCTCGCGCAGAATGATGAACAGGCGCGAGTCCGAGCCGCCGCCCAACACGTGAGTCGCGATACGCGCGGCGTAATACGTCGTGTCGGTCGACAGGAACGTCGTGTTGCCGATGACGATGTTCGATTGGACCGACCCCGGCCGGTTGACGAGCAGAATGTCCGTGCCGCGCTTGGCCGGCGGGGCCGGGAAGGCGGGCGCCGGCGGCGCGGTTCCGCGCCAGCTGCCGAACGCCTGCGTCGCGAGCTCGCGGGCGCGTGGGAGCGTGATGTCACCCGCGACGACGAGCAGTGCGCCACCCGGACGCAGCCGTCGTCCCGCGAAGCCGACCACGTCGTCTCGCGTGATCGCTTTGTACGCGGCAGCGCTGGTGTTCCGGCCGTAGGGATTGCGCCCGTAGATCTCCTGCTGGAACGCCCGGCCGGCGACGTTTTGGGCCTGCGACAGCTCGACTTCGAGCGCCGACAGGAATCGGGTCCGCGCCAGCTCGAGCTCCTGATCGGGGAACGTCGCGCGCCGGCTCACGTCGCCGAGCAGCGAGAACGCCAGCTCGGCATGATCGCTCAGCACGTCGGCGGACACCGCGAGAAAATCGTCCCCCGCGCTCGCGCCGATGCTGCCGCCGACGCCCTCGATGGCCGCGGCGATCTGCTCCGCGTTCTGCGTGGGCGTGCCCTTGGTCAACAGCTCCGCCACAATCGCCGCGACGCCTTCTTTGCCGGCGGGATCGTAGGCGCTGCCCGCCCGGAAGCTCAGGCTGACCGACAGCGTCGGCTGTTCGTGATTCTCGACGAGGAGGAGTGTCATCCCGTTCGGCAGCGCGACTTCGCGGAATGGCGGAAACTGGACCGGGCGCAGCCGTATAGGCGCGGGCGGACGCGTGGGGAAGGGCTCCTGAGCGACTAGCCGGTTAAGCGGTTGGACGGCTAGAAACACCGACAGAGCCGTTCTAACCGTCCAACCGCCTAACCGGCTAACCGCCGTCATTGGGCACCTCCAGGACCAGCGCGCACAATGAGCAGCGTCAAGTTCGCGGGAGCGAGATACGTGCTGGCGACGCGCTTTACGTCGTCGCTCGTCACGGCGAGCAGATGGTCGAGATCGGTGTTGATCTCATCGATCGTCGCATGGAACGTGAGGTAATGGTGCAGCTCCTCCGCTTTCCCGAACGTCGTCTCACGATTGTCGATGAATCCCGCCCGGAGGATGTTCTTGGCCTTGTCGAGCTCCGCCGCGGTGATGCCGTTCGCGCGGATCGAATCGAGCTGTTGGCTGAGCAGGCTGTCGAGGCGGTCGGCCGAGACACCTTGATTGACGATGCCATAGGCCGCCAGCACGCCCGGGCCGTTGCGCGACCCATAGGGATTCAACACTGAGCCCGCACCGACCGCTGCCTTGTCGCGCCGCACCACCGACACATTCAGCCGTGAGCTCTCGCCCTGGCCGAGGATGATGTTGAGCACTTCGAGAGCCGGGGTGTCCGCGCTGCGATGTTCGGGAATGCGATACAGCCGCATGACCAGATCGAGATTGGCGTGGGCGTCGTGCACTTCCCGCCGTTGTGCCTTCGTCGCCGTCCGGGCCTCACAGCGGGGCGCTTCGGGCGCGGCATGACTTGGCACGCCGGCGAAGTACTGATTCACCAGGCGCCGCAGCTCCCCCGGGCTGAAGTCGCCGACCACCACCAGCGTGGCGTTGTTCGGCGCGTAGTACGTATCGAAGAACGCCTGGACATCCGGGAGCTTCGCCGCGTCGAGATCGGCCATCGAGCCGATCACCGTGTGCGCGTACGGGAAGCACGTCGCGCTGTCGAACGGCCAGGTGAGACCGTCGGTAAACGCTGAGGCGTACGGCTGATTGTCCACGCGGAGCCGGCGCTCCTCCTTCACCGCCTGGCGCTGATTCTCGAACTTCTCCTCCGTGATGGCGAGCGACCGCATCCGATCTGCCTCGAGCCACAGCGCCAGGTTCAGCCGATTCGACGGCACCGTCTCGTAGTAGTTCGTGCGGTCCTCGGCGGTGCTGCCGTTGTAATTCCCGCCGGCGCGCTCCACGAGCTGGCCATGCTCCGATTTCTTCACGTGCGCCGAGCCCTCGAACATCATGTGCTCGAAGAGATGCGCGAAACCGGAGCGGCCCGCGCGCTCGTTGCGCGAGCCGACCTCGTACCACACATCGACTGTGACGATCGGCGTCGAGCGATCTTCGGAGTAGATCACCCGCAGCCCATTCGGCAGCGTGAACTGCTCGAACGCGATACGTCCAGCCGGCGGCGAAGGGGGGGCAGCCTGGGCGGGCAATGTTCCAGGTAGAACCAGCAGGAGCGCGAACAATGTGCGCATGAGTTCAGGACTCCACGGGGAAAAGCGCGAGCGCGTTGGTTTCGAGGATCGCTTGTTGCTGCTCTCTCGTCAGCGGCAAGGCCAGGAATTGATCGATGTTCTGCCGCAGATCTTTGACGCCAGGACTGGGCCAGTCGGTGCCCCAGAGGACGCGGTCCGCGATCTCCGGCAGGCGGGGAAAGTACTCCAGCAGCTTGGAGGGCGGAATGCCCGAGACATCCAGCCTGACTTTCCCATGACGTCGCAGGATGAAAAACGCTTCCTCCATGTACAGCGGCCGTCCGCCGTGTGCCATCACGAGCTGCAAGTCAGGAAAATCGATCGCGACGTCGTCCAGCTCCATCGGATTGCCGTACTTCGATCGGGCCCCGGGGAAGATCGAGGTGCCGGTGTGAATCATGACGGGGAGGCCGCGCTCCTCGCAGCGCCGGTAGATCGAGCCGAGCGCCGTGAGACCATCGGTGTAGGCGTTGGCAGGGAAGGCCTGATGGGGCGGATGGATCTTCATCAGCCGGATGCCGAGATCGATCAAGCGATCGACATCGCCGGCGGGATCGCGGGTGAAGCGCGCGTGCACGCCGCCGTACGGGATCAGGCGCTCCGGATTGGCGCGCGCATATTTCGCCGCGAACGCGTTCGTCGAATCGTCGAAGCCCATAATGTCGGGGCTGGGATAGTTCACGAGGCCGACGCGCCACACGCCCGCACGATCCATCACCTCCAGCAACGCACGCGGATCGTCCATGACGGAGATCAGGAAGTTCCAGTGGTCTTCCTTCCCCTTGCGCATCGCCTCCTGGACTTGAGGCTTGAGGTCGCGCCACGGCTGGACGTGAATGTGAACGTCGGTGATGCGGCTCAATCGCTCCAGGTGTAGAACCCCTTTCCCGACTTCTTGCCCAACTCTCCCTTCTTCACTTTCTCCCTGAGAATCTTGGGCGGCTCGTACTGCGGCTTGCCCAGCGTCGCGTGCAGGTAGTCGGCGATCGCGAGGCGCACATCGAGGCCGACCAGATCGGTCAGCTTCAGCGGCCCCATCGGATGGTTGTAGCCGAGCTCCATCGCCTTGTCGATGTCCTCCGCGCTCGCCACGTCCTGCTCGAGCATGCGCATCGCCTCGAGCCCCAGCACGACGCCGAGGCGGCTCGACGCAAAGCCTGGCGAATCGCGGACGACAATCGGCTCCTTGCCGAGGCGGCGGGCGAACTCGACAGCGCGCTCGGCGGCCGGGCCACTCTCCCGTCCGTGGGTGACCACCTCGACGAGCTTCATCACTACGACGGGATTGAAGAAGTGCATGCCGACCAGACGCCCTGGCTCGGTCAGCCCCGCGGCGATCTGGCCGATGGAGAGCGACGAGGTGTTCGAGGCCAGCAGGGCTCCCGGCGGCGCCGCGCGCTCGACTTCCGCAAAGAGACGCTGCTTGAGCGCGAGATCCTCGACGATGGCTTCGACGACGATGTCGACATCTGCTACCGCCTCGCGGAGCTGCGGCTCGGCACTAATCCGCTTGCGGACCGCCGCGTGCTCGTCCGCCGCCAGCTTCCCCCGTTTGACGCCGCCGAGGAGCAACGCTTCGATCTTGTCCAGCGCCTGGGGCAGGGCGGCGCGCCGGGCATCCGTGATCCGCACTTCGCACCCGGCGACAGCCGCCACATACGCGATGCCGTGTCCCATCGTACCGGCACCGATGACGGCGACTCGAGGGGAGAACCCGTTCATGCGGCGCGGGCTGCGTCGACGATCGGACGCGCGCGCTCCGGATGATTCGTGCAGATGCCGTCCACACCCCAGCGTACGAAACGCTCCATGTCACTCGGATTGTCGACGGTCCACGCGATGATCGTCGCGCCCAGGCCGTGGACTGTCTGCACGAGCCGCTCATCGATCGTCGATTGCTCTGGCCAGAGGGTCTGCGCTGCCGCGTCCCCGAGGATCTGCTTTGCGGACGGCGGCCGGACTTCCGAAAGAATCCCCCGCGGCAGGGTCGGCCGTTTCTCACCCAGTCGCCGGATGACCGGCGCGAGGAAGCTGTGCACGGCGTACCCCGCCGGGTTCGGGCCGCGATCGAGCGTCGCGAACAACCGATCATCCCACCGGGGGTCAAGCACTTTCACTTCGACGAAAACTCTGAGCGTGCCGAGCACGTCCAGCGCCTGCGCGAGCGTGGGGATGGGTTCCCCGTTCGCGAGCGGCACGGTCGCCAGGTCCGTCGCCCGTGTCTGCGCGATCGGCAGGCCCATGATGGACGGATCGTGATGAACAACGATTTCTCCATCGATCGTGGCGTGGACGTCCAGCTCGACGCCGTCGGCGCCGTGACCTCGAGCCGCGCGGAAGGCAGCCAGCGAGTTCTCCAGTTCGACACTGGAGGCGCCCCGGTGGGCGATCACCAAGGGCTTCACTGCTGCAGGCTGTCGGCTTTCTTGGGCTCGATCCAGTCCGGCTCTTTCTCGATGTCGTGCACGATGGCGATGTCCTCGGGCCGCGGCAGCACCGACTCCAGATACGCCGGGTACTTCGCGGCATCGAGGGGCTGCCCGTCGACCGTGAACTTCTGGTGCGCGTACATCCCGATTCGCCGGTTGAACTTGAGGTCGGGGACCTTGAGCTGCCGCTCGCGCTCCGGGATGAACATGTTGAGGCGCTCGACGAGCTTCACGATCTCCTGGCGGTACAGATTGCGGGCCATCTCGTTCAACTTGCTCTTGTCGGGTTCCGCGGTGCCGTTCGTGGGATTCTCCCGCTCGTCATAGCGTCCCTTCAATCCCCAGACATAGGCCCAATGCGCCGACGAGGAGTTGTCCGTGCCGAACAGATCGAACGCCGTGGGGATCCACTTATAGAAGAAGCGCTGGATGACCTCGGGCGGCATCTTGCCGGCTTTCACGATGCGGAGCAGTCCGTTGTTGCCGGTGCCCAGGTGGTACGACTCCTCTTTGAGCATCGGCCCCATCGAGCGCGACAACGGATCGAAGGCCGAGACCGACAGCATCTTCAGCTGGAACTTGCCGTCGCGGTCGATGAACTGCGTGTACGTGAAGAAGTCGAGCCAGTTGTCGACGATTTCGTTGAACGAGCCGAGCAGCCGTTCGCCTTCATCGGCGCGACGCTCGAGGAGCTTGGCGGCTTCGCGCTTGCCCTCGTCGCCGAAATGCGAGCAGAGCAGGTAGGACATCTGCCAGCCATGGCGCATCTCTTCGGTCATCACCCGCTGGAGCGACAGGAGGTCGTAGGCGGAGGGCGCGTGGTGCAGGAGGTTGCGCTGCTGCTCCACCGACGCGAATTCGGTGTCGCCCTGATACACGATCAAGTTGAGCAGCGCATCGCGGATCCGTTGATCGGGGATGTGCATCACGGTCGGCCATTTGCGCTGGCCCTTGTAATGCCCAAACTCGATGTGGGACACTTCGGGGTCCCCAAACTTTGCCTCGAACCCGTATTTGCGAAGATCGCCCTGCGGGAGACCGATCGAATCCTGCCAGTAGCGGAAGTAGTCGATCCAGTCGTCAAAGTTGTGAAGTTTGCGGACCATCAGCGGTTCCTTATGAGTTGGCGTGCTTCGGGAGTGGCGAACAGCACTTCCTGATCGGCGATTTCGACGTCCAGCATCTCTGCGAGCGTGCTATGCAACGACCGGTACAATGCCGCTTTCGTCTTGCGTACCGCGAGCGGCGCCATGCCCGCCCAGCGGTCGACCAGGGCCTTGGTTTCAGGGGCTAGGGATTCGTGCGGGACGACCCGATCGAAGAGGCCGAGCTGCGCAGCTTCCGCGGCGGGCACCATGCGAGCACTCCAGACCAGCTCCAACGCCTTCGAGATGCTCGTGAGCCGCGGCAGGAAGTAGCTGCCGCCCCAGTCCGGCCCCAATCCCAGCTTGTGAAACACCTGTCCGATGGACGCCTGATCCGAGGCCAGACGGTAATCGCACGCGAGCGCCAGGTTGGCTCCGCCGCCGGCCGCCGGACCGTTGACGGCGGCGAGCACCGGCTTCGGCGCGCTGCGAATCGTGAGGGCGATGTCCTTGCCCGCGCGGACGAGCTGTTCGCCCTGGCTGCCGAGGACGCCGAGATCAGCGCCGGCGCAGAAGGCGCGCCCGGCGCCGGTGATGACGATGACGCGCACCGCGTCGGCGGCTGCCAGCATGCGGAGGGCCTCGAGCAGATCCTCACACATGTCGGGGTCGAATGCGTTGAGCTTGTCCGGCCGGTTGAGCGTCGCCGTCGCGACGTGATCCATTATTTCGACGAGCACCCGCTCGTAGGCGGCCATCAGACGCGCTCCACGACCATGGTGATCCCTTGACCGACGCCGATGCACATACTGCATAAACCGTAAGCGGACTTCGTACGAACTAAGGCGTGAACCAAAGTCGTCAAAAGCTTGGCGCCGGTGCAGCCGAGCGGGTGACCGAGCGCGATACCGCCGCCGGACATGTTGACCTTTTCGGGATCGAGCTTGAGTTCGCGGATGCACGCGATCGCCTGCGCCGCGAACGCTTCATTCAGCTCGACCAGACCGATCTGATCGATCGTGAGACCCGCGCGTTTGAGCGCTTTTTTTGTCGCGGGAATGGGCCCCAAGCCCATGCAACCGGGATCGACGCCCGCGACGGCGGTCGTCACGATTCGCGCGAGGGCATTTTTCTTGTCGTTCGTCACGAGCAGGGCTGCAGCGCCGTCGTTGATGCCGCTGGAACTTGCGGCGGTGACGGTCCCGTCTTTCTTGAACGCCGGCTTCAACTTCGCGACCGCCTCCATCGTCGTCCCGGCGCGCGGGTACTCGTCCTTCGCAAACGTTGACCCATCGGGCAGTGTGACCGGCACGAGCTCATTGGTGAACACGCATTCCTTGAGCGCCTTCTCTGCCCGTCGCTGGCTCTCCACCGCGAACGCATCCTGCTCGGCCCGGCTGATCTTGTAGCGCTCCGCCACGACCTCGGCCGTTTCGCCGAGCGCGATCGTCCATTCCTTCTTGAGGCGGGGGTTGGTGAAGCGCCACCCGACTGTCGTGTCGGCGACTTCCGGCGTCCTTCGGCTCCAGGCTTCAGCCTGCTTGAGCATCACGTACGGGGCGCGCGTCATGCTCTCGACGCCGCCGGCGATGAACGTATCTCCCTCGCCAGCCTTGATGGCCTGGGCCGCGCTCGCGACCGCCTGCAACCCGGAGCCGCACAGCCGGTTCACCGTCTGACCGGGCACTTCGACCGGCAGTCCCGCAAGGAGGAGCGCCATTCTGGCGACGTTGCGATTGTCTTCTCCAGCCTGGTTGGCGCAGCCGAGGATCACATCGTCGATCGACGCCGGATCGACTCCCGAACGCTCGACGACGGCTTTGATGGGAATCGCGGCGAGATCATCCGGTCGCACATTCGCGAGCGACCCGCCGTGCTTCCCGACGGGCGTGCGAAGGGCGACCGAGATGAACGCGTCGGTCACAATCCCACCCACACGGTCTTCGTCTCCAAGTAGCCATCCAGGGCTTCACGTCCAAGATCTCGCCCAAAACCGGAAGCCTTGAAGCCGCCGAACGGCGCGCCCGAGTCGTAGAAGTTGTACGAGTTGATCCAGACCGTCCCGGCGCGAATCGCCTTCGCGGCGCGGTGCGCCTTCTGGATGTCCTTCGTCCAAATACCGGCCGCGAGCCCGTAGATCGTGTTATTGGCCAGCTTCACGCCCTGCTCGAAGCCGTCGAAGGTGAGCACCGCGAGCACGGGACCGAAAATCTCCTCGCGCGCAATCGTCATCTCTGGCTGCACGTCGTCAAACACGGTTGCTTCGACGTAATAACCCTTGTCGTTGGGTTTTGCCGCCCTGCCGCCCGCTACAAGTTTTGCTCCTTCATCCACGCCCTTCTTGATGTAGGAAAGCACCGTCTCCTGCTGCTTCTTCGAGACCAGCGCGCCCAGCCGCGTGTTCTTATCGAGCGGATCGCCGGGGGTCATCTTCTTCGCCCCCTCGACGAGCTGCTCGATCACCTGCGCGTGCACCGAGTTCTCGACCAAAAGGCGCGAGCCGGCGGCGCAGACTTCGCCTTTGCCGTAGAAGATGCCGGTCTGCGCACCGCGCACGGCCGCCTTCAGGTCGGCATCGGCGAAGATGATGTTGGGACTCTTGCCGCCCAGCTCCAGCGTGACGCGCTTGTTCGTCTCGGCGGCCATCTTCATGATCTGCCGCCCGACATCCGTCGACCCCGTGAACGAGATCTTGTCGACGTCGGGATGGCGCACCAGCGCCGCGCCAGCCGTCGACCCGCCACCCGTGATCACATTGAAGGCCCCCGGCGGCAGTCCGGCTTCGAGTGCAATCTCGGCAAAGAGCAGGGCAGTGAGGGGCGTTTCGGACGCGGGTTTGAGGACGACGGTACAACCGGCCGCCAGCGCGGGCGCGAACTTCCAGCTCGCGATGTTGAGCGGAAAGTTCCAGGGGACGATCGCGCCGACCACCCCGATCGGCTCGCGCAGCGTGTACGTAAGGAATGGTCCTTCAACCGGCAGCGTGTCGCCGGCGATCTTGTCGGCCCACCCCGCGTAGTAGCGCAGCGTGTTGATTGTCATCCCGATTTCGATCTTCGATTCGAACAGCGTCTTGCCGTTCTGCGCCGTTTCGAGCCGGGCGACTTCATCGAGCCGTGCTTCGAGGAGATCGGCCGCTTTGAACAGCATGCGGCCGCGCTTGCGCGCCGAGAGATCGCGCCACGCTCCCGACTCGAAGCAGGTCTTCGCAGCACGAACGGCGTTCTCGACGTCGGCCGCGTCCCCCGCGGCAACATCAGCCAAGTTCTCTTCCGTGGCGGGGTTCTCGACCGGGAATCGCTTTCCGGACGTCGCCGGCCGCCACTCGTTATTAATGAAGAGGTCGGTCTTCACTTCCCCTTGAACTCCGCCATCCGCTTCTCCTGGTTCGCCGCGATCCCCTCTTTGGCATCGTCGCTCTGGAACAGCTGCTGCTGCAGTTCGCGCTCGATGGCCAGGCCGCTCTCGAACGGCACTTCCGCGCCGGACTGGACGGAGCGCTTGATCAGGCCGACCGCCTTGGATGCCTTGTGGGGTGGGCAGAATTGCTTCGCATACAGCAGAACCTGGTCCCAGAAGTCCTTCGCGTCGAACACCTCGTTGACGAGCCCAATCTCCTTGGCGCGGTCGAAGGAGAACAGCTCGCCCTTCACCATGAGCTCGATGGCGAGCGATTTGCCGACGATGCGCGCGAGACGCTGCGTGCCGCCGGTGCCTGGGAGCACGCCCAGGTTCACTTCCGGCAGACCGATCTTGCCCGCGTTCTCTTTGGCGATCCGCAGATCGCACGCCATCGCGATCTCGAGGCCGCCGCCGACGGTGTGGCCGTTGAGCGCTGCGATCGTGAGCTTCGGCGTCTGCTCCAGGCGGTTCAACGTCTCATTGGCGTGCAGGCAGAAGAAGTATTTGAATCGCGGCGTCACCTTGTTCAGCATCCCGATGTTGGCGCCCGCCGAGAAAAACTTGTCGCCGTGGCCACGCAGGACGATGACGTGCACGTTGTCGTCGAACCGCGCCCGCAAAATCGCCTCGTCGAGCTGGTGCATCATTTCGTAGGTGTAGGTATTGGCGGGCGGATCGTCGAGCTCGATGATCGCGAGCCCGTCCTCGTTGCGATACTGAATGAGCGTCTTGACTTGCGGTTCGGTCATGGTTGCCATGGAATTATTTCGCCTCCTGATGGGTCTCGACGAAGCCGCCGAGGAAGATGCTCGCCATGAGATCGGCCAGTCGCGCGGGATCGATGTGACCGGCCGGGTCGTACCAGTTGTAGATCCAGTTCATCATGCCAAAGAGGATGTAGGTCGCGGCGCTGCGGTCGACCGCGCTTTGTTCGGGGGCCGCGTCTTTGAGAATCGTCTCGAGCAGGTCCACGTAGCGCCGCTTGATCGCGCTCACACTGCGCGGCGACGCTTCATGCGACAGCACCTTCATCTCGGGCATATGCTGCGCGAAGAACGACACGTGGTGCCGGATGAACGCCTCCAGTCGCTCCTGCGGATCGCTCGCGGTCGCGACCGCCTGCCGCGCGCCCTCCAGGACCTGCGTGAAGCAGCGCTCCTGGATCAACGCCAGGAGGTCTTCTTTGCCGCGGACGTAGTAGTACATCCCGGCCAGGGACATTCCGCTCGCGGCGGAGAGGTCCCGCATGGTGGTGGGGTGGTAGCCCTTGTCCGCAAAGACCCGGGCGGCACGGGCGAGCAGATGATCTAAACGCTCGTCGTATGGTCGCATAATTTCGAACGATCGTTCGAATTTGAACCTAAGCCCAGGCGCCGGCACCGGCAAGGGCCTTAATATTCCGTCACTTCCCACGTCCACAGACAAACGACATCGATGGCGCACCCTCTGCCGCGACCCGAGACATCCGGCGATGCCGCGCTGATCCTCGCGTGGCAATCGGGCGATGAACAGGCGGCGGCCGAGCTCGTCGGGCGGCACGCCCGGCCTCTGGCGCGTTTTCTCGCCGGGGCGGGCGCGCCCGACGCGGACGTAGACGATCTCGTGCAGGAGACGTTTATCCGCGCGTTCCGCAGCGTCGGCCGGTTTCGAGGGCAGTGCCAGTTTCGGACGTGGCTGCTGACGATCGGCGGCAACGTGCTGAAAGATTTCGGACGCCGCGCGGCGCGGCGCAAAGTGTTGCCGTTGGATGAGGCCGTGCGCGATGTCACCGGTGACCCGCACGAGCATGCCGAGGCGAGAGAGGCCGAAGAGTTGCTCGCGGCGGGATTGCAGAAATTGCCACGGCTGCAGCGGGAAGTGTTCCTGCTGCGAGCGCAGCAAGGACTCGAGTACGACGAGATCGCGGCCGCGTTAGCGACGACACCGGGGGCGGCGAGAGTGCACTACCATCACGCAGTGCGGAAGCTGAAGGAGATCGTTGAATGAGCGACGAAGCGAGGCTGGAGAATCTTGCCAAACGGCTCGGAGCGCGGGCCGCGGAGCGACTCGATGTCGCAGCGACCGCTCAGAAGGTGGTCGAGCGGCTGCGTGAGCAGCCCGTGCGCCGCATCGTCTGGGTTCAGCAGACGTGGCTACGGATTGCCGCGGCGCTGGTCGTCGTGGTGGGGGGTGCGGTGGCGGTGCGCCAGAATGTCGTGCGCAGCCACGCCGCGCACCCGGCGCATCTCGTCGCCGACGATCTGAGCGATCTCTCGACCGATGAGCTCCGCGATGTGCTCGCGACGTTCGACCAATTGATCCGCACCGATAGTGGGGCCGTACCGGAAAGCAGCACCGACTTGCATGAACTCGATGCGCAGCAGCTGCGTGCCGTCCTGCGCTCTTTGGAGGGGTGATATGAGGACGTACATCCTACTCAGCCTTGCCGTTCTACTTGCGCCGGGTCTCGCCGCGCAACAGCGAGACAGCCTGACCGCGCAGAGCGACACCGCCGAGGCGGGGCGTCTTCGCAGGGAGATCGAGAAGCGCTTCAGTGAGCGCGTGCAGCAGGATCTGAAGTTGACGCCCGACCAGGCGACGAAGCTGCGCGCCACGCAGGAGCGGTTCGGCACCCGCCGCCGCTCCTTGATGCAGCAGCAAATGGAGCGCCGTCACGCGCTCGACGATCAGATGCAGCCCGGCATCGCCGCGAACTCCGATAGCGTCCGCAAGCTGATGGACGGCATGCGCGCCGGCCGGGCGGAGATGGTCAAGATCGAGCAGGATGAAGATCAGGAAATGTCCGGCTATCTCAATCCCGTGCAGCGCGCGCGGTACCAGCAGATGCGCGAGCAGTTCATGCGGCGCATCGTCGAGATGCGGATGGAGCGCCGGGAACAGCGGGGGATGGCACCGCGTCGTGGGATGGGCGCGCCGGGGCCGCGCCTCAGGGGCGGGCGACGGCGCGGGATCTAGGACCTGCTTGACGGAGTCTTGATGGGGCGCCCGTAACGTGCGGGCGTCTCTCTCAAGGCTCCCCACGTGCACCTGCCACAACTGTCGTTTCTCGCCTTGCTGCCCGCGCTCGCGGGTTGTGCCACCGTTGCCATGATGAAGGGACTGCCACCGGACGCGGGTGGACTCGCCCGCTATTCCGCGCCGCCTGACACACTCGTCGCCGTCGCCGAAGTTGCCATCAGGCAACAGCACCTGCTTGTCGTCGATACCAGTCGCGATGACGCCGCACGCGTCATGATCGGCCGTCGTACCCCCGGGTTGTTCTCGAAGGGCGAGTACGTGCGGGTGCGGATCGTCCCGGACAGTGCAGGCTTGATGGCGGTTCGCATCGTCAGCCAGTCCGGCGATCTGCTCGACTGGTTCCACCGAGACCTCGCGCCTCGCGTGTTCCAGGCAATAGATGCGCACCTCAGCGCCGCTGCGCTGGGGCCATGGCCGGGGACGCGTGTGCGGGCGACGCCGCGGGGTGCGAGCGCGCCTCTAATCGGCACGGTTGCCCGGGTCACTCCCGACAGCCTCGCTCTGGAGGGAGGCTTGCGAGTCAGCTTTCTCGACAGTATCGCCGTGAGCCGCGGCGGCTACCGACACACTCGGGCGGGTGCGTTGATTGGATTGCTCCTCGGCGGATTCGTCGGAGGCTTGATCGGCAGCGCCAGTGGCGATCCCAGGGATCCCTGGGCGAGGCTCAACATTCTCGCGGGAATTTCCGTGGGGATTGGGGCGGGCGCCGTGGTCGGCGGCGCCCTGGGCGCGGGCGCGCGGACGGAAATCTGGAGCCCCGTGCCAATTCACTAGCACACTGCACGGGGCCCGCGTCTATATTTCCGCCCCTGGGCCCGAGTGGCGGAATGGCAGACGCAACGGACTCAAAATCCGTCGGGGGCAACCCCATGAGAGTTCGACTCTCTCCTCGGGCATCAATGTTGTTCTGCTTCGTGCCGTTGGCGCTCATGCCGTTCGGCTCCGCCCAACCCACACTCCACGGCACCGTCGTCGCCGCCGAATCCGGCGAACCCCTCGGCCTCAGCATCGTCACACTCTATCCGGGCGTCGGAAGGCGATTCACCGACGCTCACGGCACATTTTCATTCGGCGTTGCACAGCCCGGCACCTACATCCTCAGCGTTCGCCAAATCGGCTACGCCCCGCTCGACACGCAGTTCGTCATCGCCGGCGACAGCTCGACGAATGTGCGCATCGCGCTGCACCACCTCGCGATCGAGCTGCCGCCCGTGACGATCTCGGCGGGCCAATGCACGGATCCCGGGGCGCCCGATTCGAGCGACCGGGCGCTGCGGGCTGTGTTCGAGCAGCTGCAGGAAAATGCGCGGCGCTTCGAGCTGCTCGCCGACTCCTACCCGTTCCGTTACACGCTGGAGCTCACCGACCGAATCGTGAATCAGCGCGGGGACACGGGACCACCGGTGATGAAGCGGTTACAGTTCTCCAGCGGCGACACGCGCCACCACCCCTACGCCGTCGGCCGAGTCGTCGAGCACGGCTGGGGACCGTGGGGCTCGCCGGACAGCGTTCTCGTCATCCGGAGCGCTGAGCTGGACGACTTGGGAAACAGCGAGTTCATCGCCAGCCACTGCTTTCATCTTGCGGGTCGAGACACGATTGGGGACGAAACCCTCGTCCGCATCGATTTCGAACCGGCGACGCGCATCGGCTCGGCGGACATGGCGGGCTCGGCGTACCTCGACACGAGCAGCTACGCGCTCCGGTACACGACGACATGGATCACCAGACCCGAGCGCTCAGCCTTGATCAACGTGCGTGGGGTGACCTTCCGGACTCGCTTCCACAACATCGCGCGCGGCGTGCCGATCCAGGACTCGCTTACGGCCGTGACGCGCTACCGCTTCGGTCGTGACTCAAACCTCCAAACGCAACGGACTGTAGAGGTTCGCTTCCGGCGCCAGACGCCGCCCTAGGCACTTGCGCGCCGAGAGCCGCTTGGGGGATATGGGGGCCTCTCAGGAGGACACCCATGGCTCTGCCGGTTCTATTCTTGCTCCTTCAAGCGGCGACCACGACCGCCCCCCCGGCGCTTCAGACGCCCACGGCCAGCGTCCCTGCGTGGACCGTCCATCTCAGCGGCGACATTCGCTGGCAGCAGACCACACCTGCGGGCGCGCTTCTCGTCTCCACTGACGGCGCACTTGCAGCGGTCGACATCGAGCGCGGGCAGATCGCCTGGCAGAAGCCGGAGCTGGGCGGGCTTCCCGCCGACAGCGTCCACATGATCGAAGGCTCACTACTGATGGAAGCGGCAAAGCCCGGCCTGTCACTCATCTTCGATCCCGTGACCGGCACCGTGCTCTTCGACTCGCGCCGCCTCAGCCTGACGCGCGTCGTGACGCGGCGCGTGCTGCCCCAGACCGGGACGCTGCTGGTGCATGGTCAACGCGCTTCAGGACCTCCGCTCGTCGCCCTCTACGACCTCGCCACCGGGACACAGCGCTGGGTCAGCGAGTCGCTGTTCCAACAGACCGAGCAGAAGCGTGGCGGCCTGGGCGGCCTCATGCAGGGGCTGGTGCGCATGGCCTCAGCCGCGACGACGCTGGAAGTCCTGCAAGCGGGTCCGGACGTGATCGTGGTGCACACCCTGATGGGCCTGCGCGCACTCGACGCGAAGACGGGCGCGATCCGGTGGACGGCAACCATGCCGATGGCGCGCTCGGGCGCGGTGCCGCACAAGGTGCGACTCTATCCGTCGCTGACCAAGAACGATCGCATCTACGTGAGCTACGATGAACGGCTCATGGCCTATCGCCTGGCCGACGGCCAGCCGCTGTGGGCGAAGCCCGCCGACGTGGATGGTTGGATCCGCGACATCGTCCAGCATCCGGCGGGAATCATCATGCTCCCCGAAGGTCCGCCGCCCGATCAAGCGACGGGTAACGTCCGCATCGTCAACGGCGTGGTGCAAACCGGGTTGAACGTCGCGCGCTACGAGGACGGCTCGATGATCGCGGCGAAACCGGTGCGCATGCGTGGCAAGGTGAAGGACGCTCTCATCGCAGGCGACGCGGTCGTCCTCGCCGTCGACGCCGATTCGAAAACGTTCGTCAACGTGTTGAACGTGGCGACCGCCACGCTGCGACTCGAGAAAGACGTGAAGATCAAAGGCCAGCTCGACTACGCCGAGCTGATCCCAGCAGGGCTGCTTTACGTGTCGCGGTCCGATGCCGGAACGAATGGCGAAGCCAACATCATCGATCTGGCGAGCGGCGAGCCGAAGTACAAAGACGCGGTCGAAGGCACGAAGTCCTCCAGCATGCTCCACGCGGTGGACGGCCGCACGCTGTACGTGTTCGCCGGCAAGGATCACCATCTCTACGCGGTCGATCGCCAGGACGGCACTTACCACCCGCTCGGCGGAGACATCAAATTCGAGGGGAACGAGGACCCGACCACGCTGGAAGTGCGGACGGCCGGCATCGTGCTCAGCTCCTCGCAAAACTTGGTCATCGTTGGTCGCGACGGGCAGATCAAACAGCAGGTGTATCATCCCGCGCCGCAGCTGTCTGGCCTACTGCGGGCGTTGTACCGGATCAACGCGGTGCGTGCGGGCTTGTACGGTGCGGCGGCCTCCTCGTACGGCGATGCGTTTGCGCAGATGTCGCGGCAGGCGACCGACACGACCGCCAAGCGTCTCACCGCCCAGATGGCCGCCGCGTACCAGCAGGGGGGGGCTCAACTCACCGGTTATTCGGCCCAGGCGTCCGCGATGGCGTCGAAGCGTTTCAAGGCCTCACTCGCGACGCCGAGCTCGGTCTTCGTGCTGACACGCTCGCCGGACGGGAACGGCAACGTGCTCCTGCAGCTCGACAAGGACAGCGCGCAGCCGCGCTCGCGTGTGGATCTCGGCAAGCAGCGCGAGCCTGTGTATGCGGTGGACGACATTGCGGGCATGCTGTTTCTCCAGACGACGGCGGGAACGCTGGCGGGCTACAAGCTCTAACGGGTCATGGAGTCGTGACGGTCGCGATTGAAAACGTCGAGCTGGTTACCGTCGCGGCGCCGCTCGAGCTCGCGCTCAGGGTGTAGGTCCCTGCCTTATCAATGGAAAGAGTCGAAAAGCTCGCGATCCCGTTGACCGGTCGCACCGTCGTCGTACCGCTCAACGTCGCGCCTGTCGAGTTCGATTCGAGCGCCACCGAAATCGTCCCGGTGAACGCGCTGTCGGTCGCGCCCAGTGAATCGCGCGCCAGCACTTCGACGGCTGGTGTGATCGTCTGACCGGCGTTCGCGGAGTTTGGTTGGACAAAGAACGAGAGAACTGGGGGAGCATTGCTCCCGGTCCCGCCGCCCCCGCCCCCGCCACTCACGGTTATGCCCTTCAAGCCGGATCCGGTGCCATCGCACCCACCGATCAGCAGCAAGATGAGCATTCGCGTCATGCTGGTGTGAGTGATTCGCATATAGCGCCTTACCCGTACAACCCGCTGCCGTTCCGCCGCGTCACCCGTAGGGAAAGCCCGCCTCCAAAGGCGGTCCGTTTTGTTGTAAGATGGGGGCCATGCCAACACAGGCTGTGAGCGCCACAATCGACTACCGGGACGGCCGCTGGATCGTTCCCGACCACCCCATCATCCCGTTCATCGAAGGTGACGGTACCGGGCCCGACATCTGGCGCGCAGCATCCAAGGTGTTCGATGCGGCCGTGTCCAAGACGTCGGGCGGCAAACGCGGTGTCGTCTGGCGCGAGGTCCTCGCTGGCGAGAAAGCCTTCAACCAGACCGGCAACTGGCTCCCGGAAGAGACACTCGGCAAGATCCGCGAGCACCGGGTGGCGATCAAAGGTCCGCTCACGACGCCCGTGGGTGGTGGGATCCGCTCGCTCAACGTCGCGCTCCGGCAAATCCTCGACCTGTACGCCTGTATCCGGCCGGTTCGCTACTTCGAGGGTGTGCCGTCGCCGATGAAGGAGCCCGGTAAGCTCAACATCATCATCTTCCGGGAGAACATCGAGGACGTTTACGCGGGAATAGAGTACAAAGCCCAGAGCGCGGAGGCCAACGCGGTCATCGAGTTCCTCGGCGGCCGGTTCGGCGCCAAGATTCGCCCGGGGAGCGCGATCGGGATCAAACCGATGTCTAAGTTCGGGTCGCAGCGGTTGATCACGAAGGCGATCCAGCACGCTATCCGTCGCCGGTTGCCGTCCGTTACGCTGGTGCACAAGGGCAACATCATGAAGTTCACGGAAGGCGCCTTCCGCGACTGGGGGTACGAAATAGCGAAGGAGCGCTTTGGCGAGCACACGGTACCGGAGGCCGACGGCGGGAAGCGCAACGAAGACGCCGGCAAGATCACGATCAAGGATCGCATCGCGGATTCCATGTTCCAGCAGCTGTTGCTACGCCCGGACGAATACTCCGTCATCGCTTCGCCGAATCTCAACGGCGACTATTTGTCCGACGCAGCCGCCGCGCAGGTCGGCGGCCTGGGCCTCGCACCGGGCGGCAATGTGGGTGACGGCTACGCGGTGTTCGAAGCGACGCACGGCACGGCGCCCAAGTACGCGGGGCAGGACAAGATCAATCCCAGCAGCGTTATCCTCTCGGGCGTCATGATGTTCGAGGAGCTGGGCTGGGACGACGTCGCCCGCGCGATTGTGCGCGGACTCGAAGGGGCGATCGGCGCGCGGCGCGTCACGTACGATCTCGCGCGGCAGATGCCGGGCTCCACCGAGGTCTCCACCTCGGCTTTCGCCGACGCGATCATTGAGCACCTCGCATGAAGACTGCCATCTCGACGAAAACGATCGGCAGCGCGGAAACGCCACTGCTCGCGATCATCGTGGCGCAGGCCGGCGCGCAGCCGCTCAAGGACGCGAGTCTCGAGCGCGCGTTCGCGACCGGCGACTACAAGGGCAAGAAAGACGAGACGCTCCTCGTCTACGGCGTAGGCAAAGCGGAGCGCCTGCTGCTCGTGGGCGTCGGCAAGACGAGCGAGGTCACGCGCAGCGCCATCCGCCGCGGCGCGGCCATCGCGGCCAAGCGCGCGCGGGGCCTCGGGACGAAGGCGCTCGCCATTGCCGTCGCGAACGAAGCGCGAGCGGGCCTCGGCGCCGCGGAGTTGGCCCAGGTGCTGATCGAGGGGGCGGCACAAGGCGGCTGGCAGTTCACCGAGCTCAAGAAGCAGCCCGAGGACCCCAAGCCGGAGCTGGAATCGGTCGAGCTGATCGTCGAGCCGGGCGACAAAGAGGAAGCTGAGGCCGGACGCCGCATCGGCGACGCGATCGCGGCCGGGTATCTGTTCACGCGCAATCTGCAGATGCAGCCCGGCAACGTCTGCACGCCGACCTACCTCGCCGACCAAGCGCGCAAGCTCGCCGAGAAGTACAAGTTCAGCGTGACGATTCTCGATCTCGCGCAGATTAAGAAGGAAGGGATGGGGGCGCTCCTCGCCGTGGCGCAAGGTAGCGCCGAGGAGCCACGGTTTATCGTGCTGGAGTATCAGGGCGGAAGTGGCGCGTCGATCGTCCTGATCGGCAAGGGCGTGACGTTCGATTCCGGCGGCATTTCGATCAAGCCGGCGCTGAACATGGAGGACATGAAGTTCGACAAGTCAGGCGCCACGGCCGTGCTGGGTACGTTCGAGGTGCTCGGACGGCTGAAGCCAAAGATCAACGTCGTCGGCCTGATCCCCGCCACTGAAAACCTTCCGTCGGGCACGGCGGTCAAACCGGGCGATGTCATCAAAAGTCACCTGGGCAAGACGATCGAAATCATCAACACCGATGCGGAAGGGCGGCTCATTCTGTCCGACGCCCTCTCCTACGCGCGGCGCTTCAAACCGGCGGCGGTGATCGATGCCGCCACGTTGACGGGCGCGGTGGTCATCGCGCTGGGCCACCACGCGATCGGTATGCTGGGGAATGACGAAGCGCTACTCGCCGAAGTGCGCGACGCCGGTGAGCGGGCCGGCGAGCGCTGCTGGCCGCTGCCGCTCTGGGACGACTATCGCGAGCTGCTGAAATCCGATGTGGCCGAC
>Ga0209161_10000029_pt1 | contig 88537 bp, 89 predicted proteins | sample GraSoiAngelo_155_FD_186169 | JGI IMG/M metagenome (GOLD analysis project Ga0209161, IMG submission 186169) | Grasslands soil microbial communities from the Angelo Coastal Reserve, California, USA - 14_1009_13_30cm (SPAdes) (version 2) | ecosystem: Environmental > Terrestrial > Soil > Grasslands... | reverse complement strand
ATCGCCCAGATCACCTGCACGACATCACCTTCCGCGACCGCGCCCAGGTGTCCGACGCGCACCATCTTGCCCGTCATCTTGCCCTGCCCGCCCGCGATCACCACGCCGTACTTCGTGTCCAGGAGAGTGCGCAACGCGGCGACGTCTAGGCCAGGCGGTGGGACCGCGGAGGTCACGGTGTTGGAACGGTATCCGTCCTGCGCGAAGAGCTGGAAACCAAGCGCCTGCAGGCCGGCCTGGGTCGCGCGCGCCAGACGCTGGTGGCGCTCGTAGACCTTGTTCAGCCCTTCTTCCTGGAGCATGCGCAGGCCTTCTTGCAGCGCGAACGCGACCGGGACCGCAGGCGTAAACGGCGTCATGCCCTTCTCGGCCCAGCTCTTCGCTTCCTTCCAGTCGAAGTAAAAACGCGGCGAGCGGGCCTTTGCCTGCTGCGCCCACGCCCGCTCGCTGACGCTTACCAGGGCAATCCCGGGGGGGGCCATCCAGCCCTTCTGCGATCCGCTGACCGCGACGTCGACGCCCCACGAGTCCGTTTCGATGTCGATCGAGCTGATGGAGCTGACACCGTCCACCACCACCACGCGCTCTGCGCTGCGCGCCGTCTGCGCCAGCTCGCGAAGCGGGTTGGTAAGTCCGGTCGATGTTTCGTTGTGGGTGAGCAGCACGACCTGGGCCTTGGGGTGACGCTGCAGCACGACCTTCAGGTCGTCCGGATCCACTGGTTGGCCCCACTCGAACTCCAGGCGGACCACGTTGGCGCCGTATGCAGCCGCGAGCGCTGCGAATCGCTCGCCGAAGTTTCCGCACAGGGCGGCGACGACCTCATCGCCGGGCGAGACCAGGTTCGCGACCGCCGACTCGAGCCCGCCCGTGCCCGAGCTGGTGAGGAGCAGCAGGTCGTTCTTCGTCTTGAACACGCGCTTGGCGCCGGCGGTGATCTCGGCCAGGATGGCGGCGAACTCGGGCCCGCGGTGGTCGATCATCGGCCGATTCATGCTGCGCACGACGCGCTCGGGGAGGGGCGTCGGTCCGGGAATTCGCAGCTGGGTCTGAAAGGTCATGGGCGCGCTCCGTTGATGGGTTGCGGCGGCAGGCTAAATTCTATCGGGCGTCCCCTGCCGGCCGGGCCGGACCTCCCCAACGGTGGGGAGGCCAGGCTAGCGCTGCTCGGTCGTGTACGGCAGGAGCGCGATCGCGCGGGCGCGCTCGAGCGCCGTGGTCAGAGGCCTCTGGTGCCGCGCGCAAGTGCCGGTGACGCGCCGGGGCAGGATCTTCCCGCGGTCGCTGATGAACCGGCGCAAACGGGAGATCTCCTTGTAGTCGATGTAGTCGATCTTCTCGACGCAGAAGGTGCAGACCTTGCGGTGCTGGCGCTTCGGCCCTCGCGGGCCGCCTCCTGATCCAGATGATGTTTGTTCGCGAGCTGGTGGACGGCTGACTGCCATGGATATCTCCTAAAACGGAATTTCGTCCGGGTCGACGTCGCGAGGCGCGTCGTCCGGAGCTGGAATCTCATCTGACTGTGCGGGGCGGCTGCGAGGAGTGCCATCGCTCGGCGCACCGCTGCTGCGGCTGTCGAGAAACTGAACGTCGTTCGCGATGATCTCGGTGGTGCGCCGCTTCTGCCCGTCCTGGCCTTCCCACGAGCGGGTCTGGATGCGGCCTTCGATGTAGACCAGCGCGCCTTTGCGCGTGTACTGGGCGACGATTTCCGCCAGGTTCCGCTTACCGGCGTTGTAGGCGACGATGTTGTGGTAGTCGGTGAACTCCTTGCGCTCGCCGTCAGGTCCGGTGGACCATCGGTTGGTGGCGATGCTGAAGTTCGTGACCGCGGTTCCGCTGGGCGTGTAGCGCATCTCAGGATCCTTGGTCAGCCGGCCGATGAGCAACGCCTTGTTCAAGTTCGACATTTAAGAGTCCTCCCGATCCTCCCGATCCGGCTGGCGCACCTGCTCCACCGCCGGCTTCGACTCCGAAGCGATCGGCTCCAACACGACCTCCGCCGGCGGTGGCGTGACGGCGGTCGCGACGACCTTCTCCGGCTTGCGCACGATGAGATGGCGCAAGACCTCTTCAGTGATCTTGAGCGCGGCCTCGAGCTCCGGCACGCGATCCGGCTCGAGCTGGAAGTCCTGCAGCACGTACGCACCCTCTTTCTGGTGCTTGACCTCGTAAGCCAGCTTGCGCTTGCCCCAGAGATTGGTGCGCTCAATCCCGCCGCCTGAACGTTCGATCAGCGTATTCACGCGCTTCACCGCCTCCTGAACCTTGTCGTCATCAAGGTCGGCGCGGACGATGTAGAGAACCTCGTAATCCCGCAACGGGAACCTCCTTCCTTTGGGTTTCAGGCCCCGGACCAACGGAGGCAGAGCCCCCGGCCGAGGCCAGAAAGGTCAGGTCGGTATTCTACCAAGGGCTATGGCTTCCAAATCCCGAGCGAAGGCTGCCGCGGGCCCGGGCAAGGGCAAGACCGGCCGCCGGCCGCCGACCCGAGTGAAAAGCGGCGACGTTCCGCTCATGCCGATCGTGGTCGGAGCGATCCTGGGCGTGCTCGCGATCACGATGATCGGGCTGATCGTCTATTTCGAGCGACCCGCGTCCGGACCGCAGCCGGTCGCCGGCGTCCCATGTGACAGCCTCGAGCACTCGCAGGTGCACTACCACGCCGCGCTGCAGATCGTCTACAACGGCAACGTCGTCAACCTGCCCGACAACGCCGGCATCCAATACGACTCCACCGGCGCCAACATCTCCTGTTACTACTGGCTGCACGTCCACGCAGCGAACAAGAATGTGATCCACATCGAATCCCCGGCCAGCGACACGTTCACCCTGGGCCAGTTCTTTGATGTCATGAACTCATGGAGCCAAGCCAACGGAAAGCCCGCGCAAAAGCTCGACGCCACCCATGTGTCGACGTTCACGATCGGCCCAGACCAGAAGATCGTCACTTACGTCGACCTAGGCGACGGGAAGGGACCGCAGGTCCATGAGGGCGATCCGCGCGCGATCCAGCTGAAGGCCCATGAGGTGATCACGATCGAGATCACGCCTCCGGACGTGACGCCGCCTCCGTTTACGTTTGCGTCGGGGCTGTAGCCCCTCCGACGGCTTCGCCGCCACCTCCCGAGGGGTGGGGAGGAGTCACCTCGAGAAGCACTCGCGCCGCTCGGTAGTGCTCGAGCTCGTCGTGGTTTTGTCCGGCCCTCTGCGCGCGGTCCGCGAGCTGTAGGTGGGCCTTGACGGCGTCACCCTGGTAACGGAACTCCTGCCCACGCTCGACAGTGTTCAGCCGCTCGATCCGGTGGCGATCGTTATGCAGCTCGATCTCCTGCCGCTCGTGAGCCAGGATCTGGGCTGCCTGCTCCTTGCGCCCCAGCGAGATCAGCGCCTGCGCCTGGCACACGCGCGCGTCCGATCCGAGCGGCCAGTCGTATGAGTTCAGCGCGGGCTTCAGGGCGAGCAACGCGCGGCGCGGCTCGCCCTGCAAGAGCAGGACGCGGCCTTTTTCAAGTGCCAGCTCCCGCTCGACGCCGGCTTCGTGGCCCTCGAGCAGGTACTCGACTTCGGTGCCCAGGCGCTCCGCGATGACGCGCAGCAAGCGGATCGACGGTCGCGCCTTGCCCATCTCCACCTGGTTGAGGAAGGCGCGGCTGAAGTCGTCGCGCACAACTTTGGCCAGGCTCATGCCGCGGTCGGTGCGGATCCGCCTGATCCGCTGACCGAGCGATTCGGTCTCTTCCATCGGCCTGGCGTCTTCATCCATGTAAAGAAGCAGCTTACAGGTAGTCGCGCGGGTCCAGGCTGCGGGTCAGGGTTGTGAAGTTCTTGAATCCTCGGCGTGTGACCATGCCGGTGTCCTCGACGCGGACCCCGCCCAAACCCGCCAGGTAGAGGCCCGGCTCGACTGTGACCACATCGCCCTCCGCCAGGGGATCGTCAGCCGTGGCGCGGAGCCCGGGGCCTTCGTGGACTTCGAGCCCAACTCCGTGGCCGGTGCTGTGGTTCATCTTGGCCACCCCGTCCGGCCCTTCGTAACCGGCCGTCTTGGTGCCGAAGCCGCGGTCGACCAGGACATGGCACACGCTGAGGTGGGCCTCCTTGCCGGGCACCCCCGGAGCGATCGATTCGATGCCGGCGTCGAGCGCCTGAACGACTGCTGCGTGCATCAACCTGACGTCCTCGCCGATCTCCCCGACCACGACCGTACGCGTCAGGTCGCCGTTGTAGTGATTGCGCCGGCTGGTCGGGAAGATGTCGATGATCACCGGCGCGTTGGCCTTGATCGGACCGTCGCCTCGATAGTGCGGCAGGGCGGATCCTGGAGAGCCGGCGATGATCATGCTCGGGCATGTGAAGCCCTTCTCGCCCAGCGAAAACTGAGCGCGGGCATAGAGGTGCTCTGAGGTGAGCGGGCCACCGTTCGACCACAGGATCCCGTCCCTAATCTCGGCATGTGCTAGCGCGCGGACGACCTCCACAACCGCTGATTCGGCCGCGCTTTGCGCCTCCTGGATGGCGGCCGCTTCGTCGGCCGTCTTGCGTCTGCGCTCGGCGGCAAAGAGATCGCGCACGACCTGTGCCTCGACACCGCTCGCGCGAAGGTCCTCGAGGTGGACCGCCCGGAGATTCGGCGAGACGCGGGCTTCGGCGATCCCTCTCTCGATGATCAGGCGCGCAGCCAGGCGCGCCCACGATTCATGTAAGTAGGCCTCATGGTCCTCGCGGATGTTCGGCACCCTGGATTGCACACGCGCGCGGTCGACCTCGAGCGGGCTGACTATGAGGACGTCGTCCTTTTCTCCGTAACGGACGTATAGGCCCGCCTCGACGCTGAAGCCTGTCGCGTAGATGAAGTCGGCGTCGTCCTCGCCGGTCGGGATCAGGACGATTGGCGCCGATCCGGACCGTCGCGCCTTCGCTCGCCTCGGAGCCGCTGGCTCGCCGGGCTCGGGATCGCGCCAGAGGCCCGCCGTCTCGACGGCCTGCGCCACGGCCTGCAGCAGAGCATCCTCGCCGCGGCCTCGGGGCCTTCTGCCGCCGCGGCCTTCGAGGTTGAGCTTTTCCTGGACCTCGTAGCCGCTCGTGTACGCGACCTCATAGCCGAGGTCGCGGAGCTGGGCCAGGTCGCGGCGTAGGGTGCGCTCAGAGACGCCGGCGCGGTCCGCCAGCTCGAGGGGATTGAGACCGGGCTCGACGATGATCGCGGCCAGGACTCGCAGCAGCCGGGCCAACCGCTCCGCTCGGTTCACGCTAGGTCAGATAAGAGGCCGCATTCACTCCGGCCGTCCCCGAGACGTCTCATTCCAAACGCCTCCCATCGTGGCTTGTGCAGGAGGGGGGTTCCGCGGGGGAGGACAGCGTCCTCACCCGCGCTCTCTGAGACGGGGCGGAGCCGAAGGCCGGATTCACTCCGGCCGTCCCCCAGACGTCTCATTCCAAACGCCTCCCATCGTGGCTTGTGCAGGAGGGGGTTCCGCGGGGGAGGACAGCGTCCTCACCCGCGCTTTCTTAGCTGATCTCTTCCCAGGAGGTGGCGTTCCCCTCAAACGGGTCAGGCTCAGCCTCTTCCTGGTTCCCCACCTTCTGGTGGAACCGGCTGGCGATCATCTGATACGCCATTGCCTTCGGGATGCCGAGCTTGGTGAGGGACTTCACCTCATCGGCCATCACCTTGTCACGGGCGGCCTCGATGGCGGCCAGCACCTCTTCGATTGACGCTGTCTTCTTGACCATGCGAACTGCCATTCTACCGGCTGGCTCTGACCCGAGCCTTAGACTTGTCCTGACTGCGGCCGTTCGTGGTGGGGGTTTGGATGGCGACTGACTACGCTCCCGACAAGATCAGAAACGTGGTCCTTCTGGGCCACTCGCACGACGGCAAGACGACCCTCGCCGAGTCGATGCTGTTCGCCTCGGGTTCCATCGCGCGCATGGGCTCGACCGACCAGGCCACCGCCACCATGGACTTCGAGCCCGAGGAACACAAGAAGAAGATCTCGATCAATCTCGGGGTCGGCTTCGCCGAGCACAACGGCTACAAGATCAACATCCTCGACGCCCCGGGCTTCTTCGATTTCGCGGGCCAGGTGATCAGTGGCTTGCGGGCGGCGGAGGGCGCGGTCGTTGTGGTCGGGCCGACCTCCCAGCTCGCCGTCGGCACAGAGGTCGCCTGGGAACACTGCAACCGGACGAACAAGCCGCGGATCGTAGCCGTCAACAAGCTGGACAAGGAGAATTCCGACTTCTACGGCGCGGTCGCCGCCATGCGCGACCACCTTTCGCCCCGGCCGTTTCCCCTCCATCTTCCCATCGGCTCGGAACAGGACTTCCGCGGCATCGTCGACCTTCTCCACCTCAAGGCTTTCGTGACGACCCCCGACGGTAAGGGCAGCGAGGTCCCGATACCGGACGACATGCAAAAGCTCGTCGAGCAGTACCGGGGCCAGCTCATCGAAGCGGCCGCGGAGAGCGACGATTCGCTGCTCGAGAAGTACCTCGACGCCGGAACTTTGAGCGAGGAGGAGATCCAGCGTGGTTTGCGCGAGGGAATCCTCGAGGGCAAGGTTGCCCCCGTCGTGTGCTGCTCGGCGACCAAGCTCCTGGGCGTGCGGACGCTCATGTCGACCATCGCCGAGCTGATGCCGCCGCCCGAGGTCGAACCGGAGAAGCCGGCGAAGGCGTTCGTGTTCAACACTGGCGGCGACCAGTTCGGGCGCGTCTCTTACTTCAAGGTCCTGGCGGGCACCGTCAAGGCCGACGCCCATCTACCCAACCTGAGCCGAGGCGGCGAAGAAAGGCTTGCGCAGATCTTTTTTCCGCGTGGCAAGGACCACGTCGCCGCGACAGAGGTGCGCGCCGGTGACATCGGCGCGGCGACCAAGCTCGCGCACACGTTCACCGGTGAGACGCTGGGCATGAAGGACGGCGGACCCCTGCCGCCTCTGGATCTGCCGGGGCCTGCCTACAGCGTGGCGATCACCCCGAAGGCGCGCGGCGACGAGGAGAAGATCTCGAGCGGCCTGGCACGGCTGAGCGAAGAAGATCCGACGTTGCACGTGGAACGCATGGAGGAGACCAAGCAGCTGGTCATCGCGGGACTTGGCGACGTCCACCTGGACGTGACCCTCGAGAAGCTCAGGCGTAAGTACGGTGTCGAGGCCACGACCCAGGTCCCTCGCGTCGCTTACCGCGAGACGGTTTCCAGCCACAGCCGGGCCGAGGGCCGCCACGTCAAGCAGTCGGGCGGTCACGGCCAGTACGGGATCTGCGTGATCGAGGTCGCTCCGACCAAGCGAGGCGAGGGCTTCGTGTGGGAGGACAAGATTTTCGGCGGGGCGATCCCGCAGAACTTTCGAGCCTCCGTGCAGAAGGGGATCGTCGACAACATGGCGAAGGGGGTGGTCGCCGGCTATCCGATGGTCGACGTCAAGGTGACGCTCGTTGACGGGAAGTACCACGCCGTCGACTCGAACGATATGGCGTTCCAGATCGCGGGTTCACTCGCAATCCGCAAGGGCGCGCTCGATGCCGGTCCGGTTCTCCTCGAGCCGCTCGTCGAGGCGACGATCCACGTGCCCGAGAAATATCTCGGCGACATCATGTCCGATATCAACGGGCGCCGGGGGAAGATCCTCGGCACCGAGCCCATCGACGGCTACCAGGACGTCAAGGTGATGGTGCCCGAATCCGAAATGCTGCGCTTTGCGCTCGACCTGCGCTCCATCACCCAGGGACGCGGCAGCTTCTCGAAGAAGTTCTCGCACTATGAGGAAATGCCGGCCCACCTGGCCAAAGGCATCATCGAAGAGTTCCAGAAGCAGCACGAAGCCGCCAGCTAGCTCGCGGCTAGCTACTATCGGGGCGTGACCGCCCCAACCGCCCACGACGTGGTCGTGATCGGCGGGGGCGTGACCGGAGCTGGTGTCGCGCGCGACCTTTCTCTGCGCGGTCTCTCCGTCCTGCTCCTCGAAAAGGGGGACTGGGGCGCCGGCACGACCGGCGCCTCGAGCTGGATGATCCACGGCGGGCCGCGCTACCTCGAGTTCGACTGGGATACCACGCGGCGTTCCTGTATCGACGCCGGCCACATCGTGACCATCGCCCGCAATCTCGTCTACCGCGTCGTCTTCCTCATCCCGGTCATGCCCCACGATCGAAACAACATCGAGCGTATGGAAACGGCGATGGAGGTCTACGACCGCTTTCAACCGCTGAAGCACGCTCATCCCCACCGGCGCCTCACTGGTGATGAAGCGCGCGAGGTCGAGCCCGGTTTGGCGCCCGATGTCCTGGCTGCGGTGACGATGGAGGAGTGGGGCATCGACCCGCACCGCCTAGTCTTCGCGAACGTCCAGGACGCAATCGACCACGGCGCTCGGGCGATGAACCATACCCGCGTCACAGAGCTGATTCGCGACGGAGGCAACGTCATCGGCGTCCGCTACCGGGCTTCGGACGGTGAGCTCTCGGAAGCACGAGCCCGTGTGGTGGTCAACGCGACGGGACCGTGGGCGCCCGAGCTTGCCGCGATGGCCGGTGTCGACGTCAACCTGCGGCCGGCCAAGGGCATCCACATCGTCTACCCGCACCGGATCTCCAATTTCTCGATCAGCGCCGAATCCATCGACGGGCGCGACCTGCTGATGGTGGCGCACGCGGGTTTCACCCTTCTCGGCACCACAGATGACGACTTCTACGGCGACCTGGATTCCGTCGATGTGATGGAAGACGAAGTCGAGTACCTCCTCCAGGGTTTCGAGCGCGTGTTTCCGGCGATCCGCAACTACCGGCCCGTGCGCACCACGACCGGAGTGCGCCCAACCCTTTTCAAATGGCGTCGTTACGAGGACGAGCTGTCACGCCGCTACGAGGTCATCGACCACGCGTCGCGGGGCGTGGAAGGCTTCGTCACAATCGCCGGCGGCAAGCTGTCTATGTACCGACTGATGGCCGAGGAGACGTCCGACGCCGTTTGTCGGAAGCTCGGCCACCAGGCCGAGTGCACAACCGCGACCCGGCCGCTGCCTGGCAATGAATCGGATACAGAACCAGTTGCCGAGCTCGCCGCCCGCTGCGGCATCTCGGCGCTGGCCGCGCTCAAGCTGCAGAGCCGGCACGGATCAAACGCGGAGAAGGTCCTCGATGAAGGCCGCACCTCGCGGATCCTCTGTCGGTGCGAGCCCGTCACCGAAGCGGAGCTGGTCTATGCGGCGCGCCATGAACAGGTGCGCACGCTGGCGGATGCGTTCCGCCGGGTGGGCGTCGCAGGCGGACCATGCGCCGGCGCGGCGTGCATCCTGCGCGCTTCCGAAGTGGTTGGCCGGGAGCTCGGTTGGAGCGCCGCGCAAAGGTTTGCAGCGGCGCATGATTTCGTGCGGGGCGCGTGGTTGGGCCGCGCGCCGGTCCTGGCTCAAGCTGGCTGGGCACAGGAAGAGCTCGCGCAAGGCGCGATGCGCGGCCTGATGAACCTCGAGGGTCGCGCTTAGGTGGCGAGAGCTGATTCACTGGCAAAACTGGCGTGGGCTTACGGTCTTCACCTTGCCCGGCGCAGGCTCAAGCGACCGCGCTCTCAGCTTTCCGCCCTGTACGCCACTTACGCCGCCGACGGCATTCGCCCGATGCCCGCCGCCGATCGCGCCCGCCATCCGGCCCTCGTCGGCTGCATCAACTGCGGTCTTTGCGCGCTTGCCGCGGGACGGCTTGGCAAAACGCGTTTACCCGACCTCGCATCCTCTTACATGCGCCTTTACGCGCGGCTTGGAGAGGCGGCCTCGGATGTATCGGGCGCGAGAGACGGTTCAGCGCCGGACCTGGCTGCGGCTTCCTTGGTCTGCCCGGTCGGGCTGCCGCTCGAGGACGTGGCGGCGGTTGTACGCCGGATGACGACGCGCTGAGGGCGGGGCGCCGGGCGCCAGGCCGAGGCCCCGATCCGGATCACCCGTTCACCTGGCGCGGAGCTTGATCAGCCAGGCTCCCGACCACCGCTGGGGGTTGCCGCAACCCCGCTGGAGAGGGCCGGCGCCCCTCCGGGGAGGCCTCAGTTGCGCTCCGCATTTGCAGGCCCGACTGCGCCAGGACTTGCGGGTTATCCACATTCTGTATACAGTCTGGGGAGATCACACAACATCTAGGGGCAATGGTCAAGAGATTAATTCGGCGGCTGCGCGGCTGGCCGATGGTTGAAGCGTTCGTTTTGCGCCTGGCCGGGCACTTCACGACCAGGCCGGCGGATGACTTTGGCCGCTTCGTCAGCGCCTCCGTCGGGACGGGCATGGCAGGGGCCTTCGCGGCGATGCCGCCGCCCGTTGAACCTGTTCGACTCCCGCCACCGGCGTCGAACGCACCGGCCAGCTTCGAGATGCGCTTCATGAAGCTCCACGCCGAAGGACGCTTCGACGAGATGTGGGAGATGCTCGCGGAAGACGCGCAGCGAGCGTGGGGCGGACTGCAGAACTTCATGCGCGAGATGCCGCGCCTCGACGAGTGGCTGGAGATACTCGATATGCAGGTCACGAACGTGACGGTGCTCGAGAGCTGGACCGACAGCTTGCATCAGCGCACCTACAACAACGTGGCGCGTCTGGTCATGCGGTATCGAGTGCGTCAGCAGTGGAAAGAGTGGACTTTCGACCGCCAGGTTCACCTCGTTCCGGCAGCCGGCGGATGGCGAACGCTGTGCTATCCGACAAGAGCAAGAATGGCCGTAGGTCACTGATATAGTGGGTTGGAGCCCATGCTTCAGCAGACCATCGAGGAGCAGGACCGGTATCAGCGGTGGCATCGCAGGTCCACGCGAACGATGACTCCTCGGCGCCTGCTCCAGGAATCCGACGAGCTGCTCTTCTGGGTTGAAGAGTGCCTGGTGCAGAGGATTCGCATCGTTCCTGGTTGGTTGGTTCCACGACTCACTACAGTGCTTCGTCACGCGCATCCACAACTTCCGGCCCGGCTCGGTCGCGAGCGCCGACCTGAACAGGTGATGGAGATCATTTACGACGCGCAGGCCGCGTTGATGGAGCAGGCGTGTATCAGCCGCGGCCCGGCACAGGTGATTCCACTGTTCGCGCGCTCACGTGAGCGGATGCTGAAAGAAGCCGCCACGCAGTAGCGGCTTTCAGTGCTTCGCGTCGATCTGCATCTCCATTCGCACTACTCGCACGACGGGCGAAGTTCACTCGCGGAGCTGATCGACCGGGCGCATGAGTGCCGCCTCGATCGCCTTGCACTCACCGACCACAACACGGTCGAGGGCGCCCTGAACTTCGCGCGCGACGCCCCCGAACTGGCTATCGTCGGGGAAGAAATCAAAACACGTGAGGGCGAGGTCATCGGACTCTTCATCACGAGTCGCGTGCAGCCCTACCTGCCGCCCGAGGAAGCGATGGATCTCATACACGAGATGGGCGGGCTGACCTACATACCGCATCCTCTTGACCGGCACCGCGCAAACTTTCGGCCTGAGCGCATCGTCGACCTGGCAAATCGGATCGACATCATCGAGTCATACAACCCCTGGTGCGAAGCTGAGGCGAATCGCGCGGCCGCGCGCCTCGCGGAGGAGCTAGGCAAAGTACAAGCGACGGGATCGGATTCACATTCCGCTGATGAGCTCGGCCGCAGCTGGATGGAGATAGAAGCCTACTCGAGCACGCAAGACTTCCTCGATAGGCTGCGCTATGCGCGCCACGTGGTGACCGCGAGCAGCGGTACGGGACGGCGTGCCTGACCAACCCGAGCTGCTCGTGGCTGGGTCGATCGCGCTCGACAGTCGGGAAGGCCCATTCGGCAAGGTCCAGGATCAGCTCGGCGGTTCAGCGGTCTACTTCGCGCTTGCCGCAAGCCTGATCGTGCCGGTGAAGGTGTCCGCGCCCGTGGGCCGAGACGCTGTCGATCTCGTCATGAAGGTGTTCCAAGGAAAACCGATCGACACATCGCTTATGGAGGTCATCGACGCACCGACATACCGATGGAAGGCACACCAGGTACACGGACGCAACGTCGACCTGGGCAGCGCCGATCGCATCTACGACATATGGGAGCCGAACCTGCCGCCCGATTTCGCGGGTTGGGGCTTTGTGGGCTCGATGCGGCCCGACCGGCAGGCCGAGACGATGAAGCGCCTTCATTCGGCGCGGCTGCTGGCCGCCGACGCCATGCTGTCCTACGTCAAACAGCAGACGCCGGCCGCAAAAGACGTCTTGCGTCGAGCCTCCTGGTATTTCTGCAACGCCGAGGAGTTCGCGGCCCTCGGCGGTGGCGTGCCGGAGGAGTTCCGCCGACAGTGGTGGCTCGACGGGCTCGTCCTGAAGGCTGGAGCCCAGGGGGTCACAGCAAATACCGCGGACGGCAGACTGCATGTGCCGGCGCTGCCGAAATACCCGGCATTTGATACAACAGGAGCTGGGGACGCGGTGGCTGGCGGGATGCTGGCACGGTGGCTGAGCACCGGGGCACAACGAAGCGGGCTGCAGGATGCCCTCGTGTGCGGAGTGGCATGCGCCTCGCTCACCATCGAGGCCATCGGAGTGCGCGGCATCGCGAGCGCGACGCCGACTCTCCTCGACGAGCGAATGGGAGACGTGTGGGAGTTCATGCGACGCGCGTCGTGATCATCACTGGCGACCTCGTCGAGCAAGAGGTCGACGCCATCGTCAACGCTGCCAACAACGATCTGCAGCTGGGCGGCGGTGTGGCTGGTGCGATTCGACGGGCCGGCGGTCCGGCGATCCAGGATGAATGCGATGCGCACGGACCTGTGCAGGTCGGCGAAGCGGCCGTCACCGGCGCCGGCAAGTTGCGCGCACGCTATGTCATTCACGCGGCAAGCATGTCGCTCGGCGGACGGACGACGAGGATCTCCCTGGAGGCTTCGATGGCGCATGCGTTCCGGCTCGCACGCCAACATGACGTCGAAACAATTGCCGTGCCGGCGGTCGGCACAGGCATTGCGGGATTTCCTATCGACGAGTGTGGACGCGTGATGGCGCAATGCCTGAACGACGCGTTAAGCGAAGGTTGGCAAGCGACCGAGGTGCGATTCGTTCTGATCGACCAGAGCGCAAAACGGCCTTTTGAAAGCGCATTCTGGAACGTTTTTCATGCCTCGAAAGGCCCCGCTTCTTGAATTCAGCTCGAATTGGGGTTGTCTTAGCCAAATACCCACCCCTAGAATGGGCAAGTCCGCCCCCCCACAGAATTTCTCATAAGGACGGTGACTTAGTGGAAGGCTATTGCTTGAAGGACAAAAGAAAGGTTGAGATGAAAGATCCTCAGCCGATCACAATGAAGAACGGCAAGCCCGCAACGGTTGGCACATGTCCGTTCTGCGGTACCAAGATCTACAAGATCGGCAAGGCCTCATAGCAGGAACAGCCTGGCAGGGGCCGCTCGGTGAGAGCGGCCCTTTTTTCTTTCTTTAGCTGGTAAGCGGCGGCTCAAGCGCTCCGAGCAACACGTCCGTCGCTGACACAGCCTCGTCAACTCCAAGCATCTTGAAGATCTCGACGTTGGTCGGGTTGTTCACTCGCGCGATCGTCTTCTTCACGCGGAAGTGCTTCTTAGCCATTTGCAGTGCGATGAGATTGTCTTCATCGTCAGCCGTCACTGCGATGATCGCGTCGGCCCGCTCGATGCCGGTCTGCGCCAGAAACCTCACCTCGCATCCATCGCCACGCATCACGATGCTGCCGAGCTGCGTCTCCAGCCAGTCCGCGCGGCGCCCATCTTTCTCGATCAAGGTGACCTCGTGCCCGCGCTCGACGAGGTCGCGGGATAGGTAGTAACCAACCGTCCCACCTCCGACGACGATGACGTACATGCGTCAGCGGCTCTCGCGCTCGAGCAAGACCTTTTCGATGTGCCTGGCGCCCTCGATCGTGGGGCAGATGGTGTGGAGGCCGATCTTCTCATAGGCCTCGGCTCGCTCCGGGTCATAAATGCGAGCCACGACGTGAGGCACCTTGTAGACGTCCTTGGCGATCTGGGAGGCCATGATGTTGCGGTTATCTCCCTCGGTCACGGCGACAAAGCCGTCGGCTCGCTCGATCCCGGCCCGGCGGAGGACATCGACGTCCGTTCCGTTACCCACCACCTGGTCCCCTTTGAACTCCCGGGTGAGCACGCCTCTGGTCGCTGCACGCGAGAAGGCGTTCGGATCGCGGTCGACGATTACGACCTCGTGCCCTGCCTTGTCCATGTTGGCTGCGATCTGCGAACCAACACGCCCGCACCCAATGATGAGCAGCCTCAACGCCGGTTGATTATAAGGAGGGCCATGAGCCGTCTCCGGCGCCGGCGTCACAGCTTGCTAGGATCTTGACGCGTGCGTTTCCCCTTCACGTTCATGGGCGTCATGGCGCTCGCAATGGGGCTTTGGGTAGTCGCTTACCTGGCCGCGCACCGGTCGCTTGACACGGTCTCTCAGGAGCTGGCAGGCGGCACCGCGCTGGTCTGCTTCGGCTTTGCGGCTTACGTGCTGATCCGCCGTGTGATGCGCGGACCGCAGCACTGATGGCCGAACGCGGCGGTCACGCCCACCCTACGACGTCACGGAAGGTGTTGGTGGCGGTCGGCGGCCAGGACGTCGACGCGGAGACGGTTCGCTTGGCGTGCCGCATGACCGATCCGCAGGGGGGCCGGCTTTATGGGGTGCACATCATCGAGGTGAACCGGTCCTTGCCGCTGGGCGCGGTCCTGGACGATGTGGTCGAGCGGGGGGAGCAGATCCTCGACGAGGTGGAGAAGCTGGCCGCGGCGGCCCAGCTGTCGGTCGAGACAGAGTTGGTGCAGGCGCGCGACACCGGGCCGGCGCTGGTGGACGAGGCGGTGGAGTGGGGCGCGGACCTGATCGTGATGGGGCTGCCGTACAAGAGGCGGTTTGGCGAGTTCAACCTTGGCAAGACGGTGCCGTACGTGTTGAAGAACGCCAATTGCCGGGTGATGTTGTTCCGGGAGCACCGGGAGCACCGAGAAGGCTCGATCTAACCAAACGCGAGCCCCTTCGGGGCCCTCCCTCTCCCAGCGGCGCCCTCCCCCAGCCTGCCGAGCCTGGCATGACGTTAGTCACCGCCACTGGCCTTCACAATCCAGCTTGTTAAGGTCACGAACGATGGTCAAGAAGGACATCGAGCACCCGCACTATTTCGCGCGACTCTGGCAGGAGCTCGGCACGATCGGCGGCGAGCACGACGCCTTCATCAAGGTGATCATCATCGAGCGCATCGTCAAAGCCATCGTCCTGGCCGCCCTCGGAATCGGCCTGCTCGTGGCCGGACGCAAGGGATGGCTCGACATTTGGGCGAGCTGGGCCGAGGACCAGCTCAACCTCAACGTCGGACGCAACATCATCGTCCAGCTGCTCCTGAGGTTCATCACCTACATCGGAGCCTTCAACCACGTCACGATTCTTGGCATCAGCGCGATCGCCTACGCGGCGCTCGAGGCGACCGAGGGCGTCGGGCTGGCCATGCGGCGGCGCTGGGCGGAATACCTGACCGTGATCGCCACCGGAATCCTGATTCCATATGAGGCTTACGAGGTCATCCACCGGGTGACCCTCTTCAAGGTTGGAGCGCTGCTGCTAAACCTGGCTGTGGTGGGCTACCTGGCTTACCGCAAGCGCCTGTTTGTCGGCATCTGACGCAGGCGTCAGCCAAACAGACCGAAATCCGGCGCGGTGGAGGACGTATCGGAGCAACGCGCCGAGCGTCTTGAGACCATAGACAGTCGAGGTCGTAAAGCTGATCGAGCTTGCGTCCGCGTGGTATCGGCCGATGGCCGGGACCTCACCGATCTTGAAGCCGAATATTGCGGCTTGGATCAGGACCTGAGTATCGAAGACGAAGTCATTGCTGTTTTCAAGGAACGGAATCGCTTCCAGAAACCGCCGCGAGTAGGCGCGGTATCCGGTGTGGTACTCCGAAAGCTTGAGGCCCAGAATCTGGTTTTCCGACGCGGTCAGAAACCGGTTGCCGAGCCTCTTCCACCATGGCATGCCCGCTTTGGCCGGGTCGAGGCCGAGCCAGCGCGAGCCAAGCACGATATCCGCTTCGCCGCTTTCGACGACCCGGCAGAGACTGGGAATGATCGCCGGGTCGTATTGCCCGTCCGGATGCAGCATCACCACCACGTCGGCGCCCATGGCCAGCGCCTGGCGGTAGCACGTCTTCTGGTTGCCCCCGTACCCGAGGTTGCGGTCGTGTTGGATGACGTCGAGGTGCAGCGCGGTCGCCACGCTGACGGTCGCGTCTGCGCTGGCATCGTCCACGAGCAGGATCCGGTCAGCGTGCCCCTGCGGTATGTCGCCAACCACCTCGACCAGCGTCTTGGCGGCGCGGTAGGCCGGCAGCACGATGACTCGGTGTGGCCGCGGTCCGCTCCAGTGCAGCTCCCCAAGTGGAATCGGATCGGGGCGCACTGCCAGACGTTCGACCGTCAGATAGCCTGCGATCGCCAACGCTCCCACCGCGGCCGACCAGAAGTTGATCGCAAGCGTCAGATCGATCGCGGCGTAGGCAAAAAACAAGACCGCAACCGCGACATGCGGCCAACGCAGCTCGCCGGCCAGCGCCAGGTCAGCCAGTGCAAAGCCTGGGATCACAAGCAGTGCGAGGTCATGGATGTTTTGGTGCGGACTCAAAACGAGGGAGGCCGCGATCGCCAAGGCAAAGTCCAGCCTCGGTTTGTCAGGCCGCCAGCTGAGCGATAAGGCGACCAGTGCCAGAAGAAACAGAAGGACCACAAACGCCACCGCCTTGCCACCTCCGGGTAAGGCCTCGAGGATGTTGCGGAGCGAGTACACCGCGGGGTCCGTGTAGACGAGCTGGTCGGAGTTCGGCAGGCGCCCCGTGATGGCCCAGGTCCCAATTGAAGTCAAGTAAGTGATCACTGGACCGAGGCCAAAGGCCGCGACCGAGATGAGGCCGAGCGCACACAGCACGCCTCCAAACCCAGCCAGGGCACGCCATGCACGGCGCGCGATGAAGAGAACTGGGATCAACAGCAGGAGCTGCGGTTTGGCGAGCGCGAGTGCACTAAGCGCCCCCGCCATTCCATACCGGCCGCGGGCCCAGGCCGCATAGGCACCCGCCAGTGGCACCAACACGACGAGGTCTGACTGGCCCTGCAGGACGGTGACAAACAGCGGAAAGAAGCCACCGATCATCGCGGATGCGACGAGCCAACCGCGGCCGTGAACGCGCAGGCTGCTGCGAACGAGGATCACGATCAGGGCGGCAACCAAAAGGACGTTGACCGCCGCCATCACGTAATACGCGCGCCTATAGTCGAGATACGCGAGCGGCGCTATCAAAATCGTGTAGTACGGCGGGTGAAAGTACGGCAGCAAGATGAAGCGCGATGGATCCTGACCAGTAATCTGAAGCTCGACCTGTCGCTGCATCGCAATGTCATAGACGGCAGCACCGCCACTCGAGACGTACAGCTTTGCCGCCGCATAGAAGTTGAAGAAATCAGGCCCGCGTAGATTGCCGCGGACAAACGAGAACCAGTAGATCACCCAGAAGACGAGCGATCCGATGCCCGCGCCTGCGGCGGCCGCATAGCCAAGCCGTACCAGCCGATTCGCCTGACGGGGGTTCATCGGCCGCTTTCGAGGCGAAGGGCGAAGCGCTCGGGAAGTCTGGCTTTCCGTATGGCGCGCTGCGCTCCCTTGATGTCGTAGCGCACACGGCGGAACTCGAAGGTTTTGGCCTCGACGTCCCACACGCCATAGCTGGCGGTCGGCAGACCGTCCCGAGGCTGACCAACGCTGCCGGGATTGACCAGCGCGGGTCCGCTGAGACGGAATGTGTCCACGCGGTATTCGTGAGTCACCGCACCATTCGACAGCCCAAATATGCCCGGCACATGCGTGTGGCCGTGAAAGCAGACGCCACCGTCTAGCAATTCGAGATTTGCATGCGCCACCGCGGTGTCGAGCACGTATTCATAAATATGGTCGCGCGGGCTGGCGTGAACGAGTAAGACGTCGTGCTCGAAATGGCTGTCCGGCAGTCCCCGCAACCACTGGAGGCGCTCTGGCCCAATCACTTCAATAGTCCAACGCACGACAGACGCCGCGTCGTCGTTGAACCATTCGAGAATCTCTGGGTCGGTGCACGCCCGATCGTGATTCCCGACCAGCGTAGGCCACTGGCGCTTGGTCACCTCATCTACGCATCGGCTTGGATCACCGCCATAACCGACGACATCACCCAGGCAAATCGTTTCGTCGACGGGCGGACAGTCGCGCAGCACGGCCTCCAGAGCTTGCCAGTTGGAGTGAATGTCCGAAACGATCGCGATTTTCAAGCCGGACGCTCGTAAAGGCGCGGGTAGACATGGTCGAAGAGAATGCGCAATGTGGCGGCGATCGGGACGGCCACGAACATGCCGAGGATCCCGCCCCAGCTGAAACCCGCGATGAGGGCGACGATGACGAGAATCGGCGGCAGGCGAACCGCGTCGCCCATCACTTTCGGATATACGAAATTCAGGATGACGTTGGAGATCAGCAGATAAAGAAGCGCGATCAGCAACGCCTTACCCGGGGTTTGAGCGAGTCCCACAAGAATCGCGGGCACCGCGCCGATAAACGGGCCGAGGTATGGGATTAGCGCAGTGATCCCGGCGATCAGTCCGAGCGCGATGGGATCCGGCAAACCAATCGCCCAACAGGCGATACCTGAGCAGAGTCCGATCAGCGCGGCGATGATGAGCTGGCCGCGCACATACGCGTAGAGCATCTTGCGCACCCGGCGCCAGATCTGATCGAAGTCCGCACGGTAATCATTTGGGACAAATCGGCGAAGGTCCCGACGTACAGCCGGCGCCTCGAGCGCAAGCAGGAAGGCCACGATGAACATGAGCAGGAGCTGCAGGATGGTGGTGAGAGCGGTGAGCCCAAGCGTGACGGCGTTGCCAAACTGACCGAGGAGGTACTCCCTCAGGTGCGAGTTGATGCTCTGCGTCACGCCTTTGAGGTCGATGTCGATCCCGAATACCTTGATTGGTTGCAGGCTGTTCAGGCGGTCCTGCGCGGACGCCGTGAGGTTCGGCAGCTGGACCTGGAGCTGTCCGACCTCGTTGGTCCCGAGTGGAACGATCAACAGCACCAGGCCGGCCAGGGCGATGATGATCGCGACGAAGACAAGCGCGATGGCAAGGATTCGGGGCACGCCAGCCGCGTGCAGCCGCGCCACCGCTGGCTGAATCAGAAAGGCGATCGCCGACCCGAGAACGAAAGCCCCAAGGAAGTCCCGGAGTAGGAAGAGGACAACGATCGAGACGATGAGCGCGGCGACACCAAAGGCGATCTGCAGGTAGCGACGGCGCCGCTTCGGATCGAGAGACCACGATGAGACCGTGACCCCGCTGATCTGGGCAGGGCTCTCGAGTTCTGTCTCGCGGGGCGCACCCGGGCGCGGGTTCTGACGCACGTTACGCAATCACGCGCAGTATGACGGGGAGCCCGCAGCCCGAACCCGGTTAGGTCTTGGCCTGCCGGAGGGTCGCCTCTTCGTACGCTGCACCGTGCAGAGGGTTGGTGGTACTGCGCCCAGCGGCAATGGCATATAGAGCCAGCATGACCAGTCCGACCCCCAGGACCCCATAGGCTGCACTGGCTGTGAATTCTTTTGTGATGAGGCCCCCGACTGCTGTGCCGATGATGCTGGCTGTCTGAACCAGGCCGAACCGAGTTGCCATGACGCTTCCGCGGTTCGATGAATCCGCCACCTCGACCAGCGCCGTCTGATTCGCAACGGCATAAATTGGGTTGCCTAACGAGGCGATGAATAGGGCGATCGCGATGAGTTCGACTTGCGGTCCAAATGCAATGGCGATCGAAAACAAGCCAGTCAGCAATAGACCTGCACCGACCGTTCTCAAACTCCCAATTACGCCGAATCTCGCTACCGCGATCGACCCGATGAAGATTCCCAGGGAGAGGATCAATTCGAGGGTCGAATACGTCTGTCCACCCCCTAGAGGGGAGACCTCATACGCGAGGGCTAGCAATGCCGGGAAACTGATTGCCAGCAGGAACGAGGCGAATGTTGCGATGACTAGGTGCGGCCTCGCAGCAACGATCGACCAGCTCCGCGCAAGCGCTCCGGAGACTGATGCCTTGAGCGTACCTCCACCCAGGCCAGGTACTCCAGCAACGATTGCCGCCGCGAGCGCGAATGTCGCAGCGTCGGCTATGAAGAGAACGTACGGCGATTGGAATACCGCTAGTAGCGCACCCGCAAGTCCAAATCCAATCGCTCCGGCAAGCATCGTGGTGGCTGCGACGATTGCGTTGGCCTTGCCGATCTGACCGGTAGGTACAAGGTTCGGAATGCCGGCCTGACGCGCAGGTTGAACGATTGCATTTATCGCGGCGAGGCAGAACAAGATAGGTACGAGCAGATACCAACGATTCGCATGCGGGGCCCGCGCCAAAATCTCCCCGGTCAAGAGGAAGGGGGTCGCTAGCAGGATCGCCGCTCGGGTGAGTTCGAGGGAAACGATCAGACGTCGTCGCGTAAACCTGTCTGCGATACCCCCGAGAAAGGTGCTCGTAACAATCGTCGCAATGCCTTGTGTGATAAACGCGAGGGCTACGAACCGCGGATCAGCGGTCGCGATGTAAATCGACACTAGCGTTGCAACCTGTGTCAATGGATCGCCAAGAGATGAAATCGCAATGGCTGTTATTAGGCTGCTAAAGGAAGGGTTCGAACGAATGACGCGAAGGGTGGTTATTCTGCGCGGTACCTCAGGGCGATCAGGAACCTCGAGGGGCCGTAGCCCATGAATCTCTCTGAGTGCGTCGACCACATTCGGGTCGTACCAATGATTGGCCCGTCTGCTGATATCTTCGACTGCTTCGATCGGGGTCATGAGTGAAGGTCGGTATAGGCGAGTACCCGTGATGGTGTCAAAGGAGTCAGCAACAGACAAGATCCGGGCTCCGAACGGGATGACGTCTCCCTTTAGGCCGGCGGGATATCCGCTGCCATCCCAGCGCTCGTGGTGGTGCCGAACTATTGGAGCCACTTCAGCAAGAGCTGAGTGCTGAGCGATCATGTCCGCGCCTATGTCGGGATGGCGCCGCATGATTTCCCATTCCTCTTCGCTGAGGGGTCCAGGCTTGTTCAAGATGTCGTCTCTGACGCCGATCTTGCCCAGGTCGTGTAGCGCGCCCGCGGTTCGAATTAGGTCGCATTCTCGATCCCCGAGCTCAAGATGCTCGCCTAGACGACCGGCCATTTCTGAAACGCGTATCGAATGTGACTCTGTGTATCGATCTCTTGCGTCCAAGGCTTGTGCAGCCAGGTCGAGGGTCTGATCTTTGAGCAACGTCTGCCTTTGAACGTCAGCAATCGTGCTTCGAACAGCAAGCACGAATCCGAACAAACCAGGCGCGATCACGTAACCCACTGGATATGGTTTTGCGAAGAGCAGCAGGTACAGAATTCCGCCGGCGAAATTGAGAGCGAGAGTGGGGACCATGGCGCCAAACCCGACGTTGTCTAACAGCGTCGTCCAGAACGAGTTCTGGCTTACAAGAGCAATCGCGAGCGCGGTAACCACGTAGTTAAGGGCAACAACGGCGACGACGTAGGCGATGGTGCGAACCGGTAGCGACCACCATGCCCCGGTGCCAATGCCCGCAACAGCAATGGAAGCCAGCACGTGGGTGGTCGCGTAAGCGGCTCGGTTGAATAGAAATGCCCACCACGGTATGGCTCGCCCGGGAACTCTGCCGTCGAATGTCGCCAGCCAGGCAACTGCTCCTACACCGACGCCAGGCGAATACAGACCGCTCGCCACGAGAAGCGGGTCCACCACAGATTGATGTCCCGTTTTCCAAGGAATCGGTCGAAGCGCGGCTATCTGGGTCCCTATGGCCAGGTAAAGGAGCGTCGGCAAGGCAGCGACCTGCACCGGCTCGTACAGGAACCAGCCAATCGGAAGTAGCGCGGCGCCGATGGCGACTACAGCGATCGCGTACAGGCGCGCCGGCCCACTGAGCGCTCTGAACGGTGGCAAGACTGTGGAATTCTAGGCTCCAGCAATTCCGCTTGAGCGGCCTTACCGTCGCCCGTTCAAAATACCGTCCGCCTCAGGCGGACAGCTTCAAGCCTGAGTTACAGAATCCAGCTACCGACCACGCGTGGTCGGCTGCCCCCGCGCAGCAATCGCTTGAACATGCGCACCATGTTCGGCTTCCCTCCTATCTGTAGATTCCCTGACGATCGCCATCCACCCGAGGGTGGACAGCTGCAGGCGGTTCGCTTACAGGATCCAGCTGCCGACTACGCGTGGACGGTTGCCCCCACGCAGCAGTCGCTTGAACATGCGCACCATGTTCGGTCCCTCCTATCCCCTAGATTTGCTTCGTCTGCGGCGGCGTATTCCAAGTCACTTTCGCTGTCGAGAAGTTTCACCGGCTTGTCAGGGGTCGGGAATCATGAAATTCCATGAGACACCTCATGGAAAACCATTAGATTCGGCGGCTAGGTTCCGTTAGAGATCGGTCATTGTGATCAAGCCGAGTTTGAGAGCCGTGCTAACCGCCTCGCCTCGGTTGCTGGCATCGAGCTTCTTGAAGATGTTGTGGAGATGGGTTTCGACGGATGGTATTGCTAGCCTCAGGTCCCCCGCCAGTCGTTTCGTCGTGTGCCCTTTTGCAATGCCCCTGAGGATCTCCATCTCTCGAGAGGTCAAGGTGACCTGTGAAGTCCGCGACAAGGGTGTCGACTCAGCGACCCGGCGCAGAACGTCAGGAATCATCCGGCGCGGTACTGGACTTTCGCTCCGCAAGGCCGACAGCAGGGCGCGCTGCAGTTCCGCTGGCCCGACGTCCTTTAACACGTAGCCCGAGCACCCCGCCTGAATCATTCGCAACAGGTCGTCGCTAGATTCGGATACTGTCCACGCGACAACTTTCGTAGCGGGGTATTTCGCAAGAACTGCTCGTGCCGTTGCGGGTCCATCCATCTCTGGCATGTGCACGTCCATAAGGACCAAGTCTGGCTTCAGTGCACCTATCGCCTTTAGAGCGTCTGCGCCGTTTGAAGCTTCTCCAACATGCCTCAGCTCAGCCGCCGATGCGAGCATTGCTCTGGCTGCTGTCCGTGGAACAATGCTGTCGTCAACGACCATGACTCGATACGCCTTGCGGTTTGAGGCGGCCTTCGCGATAGGCGCAGCTTAGCAAGTGGGGACTATGGCCCGAACGGTCCTGACTTACGCATACTTGGCCGCTCTTGCCACGGCAATCGTCCTCACCAACCTCTTGACACGCTCCTACGACTTCGCTCATCCGGACGACGCATTCACGGTTGCTTATCTATGTATTGCTGCACCGTTGCTAAACATTCCCCAGGTTCGCATCGAGCAGGGACGCTTGAGTCTGGTCGGTATCGCGAACCAAGCTGCCGCATTGGTTTTGAATCCATTGGATGCCACGATCGTTGGCATCGCGTCATCAGTCTCGACAATGCGACGAGGCTGGTTTCCCGTGTTAGCTAACGCCACCCTCTCTGCATCCATCAATCTGGCCGGATCTGTTGTGGCAAATGAGTTCCGGAGCAATAACGGAGCGCCGCTCTACGGGCGCGTGCTAGCAGTGACAGTCTGGTCCCTCACGAATATGACTCTGCTGGTACTCGCCTTCCGGATAAGATCCGGAGTTTCCGTTCGTGGCACTACAACGCAAACCTTCACGGCGTCCTTCTATGTGGCCTTCGCATATTCATCTCTGGCGGCGATCCTGGTCAGCTACGTAATAGACAAGTCTCTACTTGGCTACATTCTTGCGACGATTGTTTTCGTGTTGGCGCTTGCGCTGACGGACACCATCGCCGGCCGCCGTGTCCGACGCGTTCTCGAATCAGAGCTCTCCGATGCGGATCGCCACCTTTTCCACAGCCGCGCGGTTGAGGGTGTCGTACACAACCTCCGCAACCACATAGCGACGGCGGCTGGTTACCTCAAAGAGATCGATCCACACCGCCTCGACCCCGTCGATCGCGAGGCGGTTGAAACCGCGACCGCCGCGACAAATGATGCAGTTACGGTGCTGCGCAGCCTCTCGCAAGGTGCGACGCCGCGGGTTAGCTACGCCACCGAGCCGGTCGATCTCAACGATCTGGCCTCACGCGCGCTTGGGATGGCGCGGCCAAGAGCGCGGACCAAGGAGGTAGAACTCGGGCTCCGAGAATCTACCGACGACCTCAAGATAAGGGCCGATCCGCTACTCCTTCGTGAAGTTGTGACGAACCTGCTCAACAACGCGATCGACGCCGTTTCGCCAAAGGGCCGAGTTGACCTGACGACTGGTCGGCGTGGCAACGGCTCACCCTATTTCAGCGTCGCGGACAACGGGCCTGGCGTATCGGAGGAGAATCGCCACCACCTCTTCGAACCACACTTCACCACCAAAGAAGGCGGCACCGGTCTGGGTCTGTTCATGTCCTACGGGGTCGTCCGTGAGCATCAAGGCCAGTTAAGTTACGAAGGCAACCGCCATGGAGCGGTTTTCACAGTTTCCCTGCCGCCGTGGTCCGATGCTGCCGGTGGCTAGCCCGAGTAACGGTCGAGTCTAGGTAACGAGCTCCACCCACTTCGCCCACCAGGCCGGAGGGTCGAAGGGGGCTCCATGAACATCGATCGTCTTCACGATCTTGCCGACCGCAACTCGACGAGAGACACATCTCTGGCGTCCGGCGGGCCAGGTCCGATTAAGTTGCTTCTGAGCGCCGAGTTCCGCGCCGGCCGCGCAATGTGCGAGAAGTTCTAGCTTTTACAGCCCCCGGCGGTCGGGTGCGTGACGGGGGCTCCGGTCGGGTGGCTCGTTTTCGATCCCACCGGGACTGGTGGCGGCGCGCTGGTCGGGTTGCCATCGCAGCCCCTGTTGTGGTGGCCTCCACTTGAGGAGGTATCCGTAGAATCGGCATCGGACTCGAGGTCGCCGGGAGCGACGACGCCGCCCGGTTGAGTCCCCGACGGCCCCACCGTCAGCGGTCCGCTCGGAGCCAATGGCGGCGCGTCCACCCTTGTGTGGGGAATCAATCGTGCGGTCGGTGCAGGTGGCAACTTCCCCTGCATCGCCGAGTCCGAGGTGAACGAGACAATGCCCACGAGAGCCGCGGTCGCAGCACCCGCGGCCAGGGTCGCGGACATCCTCTGAGCCTTTTCCACTGAACCGACCGCCGTGGCGACCCAACGTCCGAGCCGGTCCGCGTGACTAACCACGTACGCCCCGACCACCAGGGCGAATGCCGCCAGCCAGGCTCCTGTGCGGTTGACGTACTCGTCAAGACGCTGGAGAGCAACCGACAGCCGCCGCCGAACGGTGCTGACCGAGACGCCCGACATGGCGGCGATTTCGTGGTTGGTGCGGCCTTCAAGGTAGGCGAGAGTGAGGACACGTCGTTCTTCGGGGCTGAGCTGGGACATGCCATCGTGAACCGTGTGCCTGTGAAGTGCCGCCAACAGCGTCTGCCAGCGTTCGGAGACGCCCGGCCACGCCCGTCGATCGACGACCAGCAGCTCCTTCGCACGGGCGTGACCCCCGAAGCGGCGACGCGGATCGACGACGAACAGGTGGATGCCGCTGACCAACCAGGATCGCATCGCATCCCGCGGCAGGGGGCGACTCTGACGCTCATGCTTGGCGAACCTGGAGTCGTGGCCCTGTTCGTCCTGCATGTCATACCCGCGGTCACGTGGCACGACTTTCATGGAATCTGCTCGATGGACTAGGCCATCAAGACTGCCGAGCGTACACCAAGAATGCCAAACTTGCCCTACGAGTATTGGGATTAAGCCGTAGCAGTCAACTCATCAACTCACCAAAGTCTCATTAGGGTCCATTTCCATGGGCTATCGTGCGCTCCAGGAGGCCACCCAAACGCAGTTACCGAGGCTCGAGAACTGGGTTGATCTTCAGGATGAGAATCGCCGGCCCTTGACAGATGGTGTTCGAGCGCGGAGCCGACCTGGCTGGTGTCGTAGACCCATTGCCAAAGGTGGTTAAGGACTCGGCCTCATGCGTGAGCCCCGCGTGCGTTGGCATCAGGGACAACTTTTGTTCGAGGGCAACCGCCGGGGCGCGGTGTTCACTGTGGTACTGCCACCATTTGGCGCCTGATGACCGCACGCTGTTGAGCCAAAAGAAACGGTCGGTCTTGACACATTGCAGGCTCGAAGCATTACGGCTCGATTGGGCGAAAAGTGAGCTCACAGGCTGGAATCAACCGGAAGGGCGCGCGGCCATGCCCCCGCGTTAGAGGCGCAGGGGTGGCCGACGTCGGCCGCCCCTGCTGGGCTTCAGCTCGATGTTGCGGAGACGATGTCGGTCGGATTGCCGCTTGAAACCGCGACTCCAAATACGGATAGGAAATTACTGCCCGTGTCGGTCAAGCCCGTGTAATCGCCGAGGAACCAACCTCTGCCAGTCGAGAACGGTGCATTCTCGATGGCGAACGGCCCCCCGATCTGCGTTTCGGTCCAGGTTGCAGCGGGGCTCGAGCAAGAACTGGCGCACTCAGCAATGAAGAACTTGGTGCTCGATCCCCCGCTTCGGAAGTCGTAGTAGGTCACTCCGAGCGTCCCGGCGGAGGGCCGGAAGTGGACGACGCTGGTGAAGGCTTGGTTGTCACCAACCGCCGTGCTAGCGGGGGTCTGATTGACAACAACCGGATTGGACCAGCCGGTGCCGCCATTGGTCGATTCCGAAAGCACGATCTGGTCGTACCGGAAGGCGCTAAAGCGCGCGTCCATCCAGACCACAAAGAGATTGCCGGTACTCGGGTCGACACTGATGTCAGGTATCCCCGCGCCTGCCCTGACTCTGGTTGCATCGTCTGGGTTCGTAACGCCGATAACATCGAGCTTCGAGATCTTGAAGGGACCCGCCCAGGTGGCGCCGCCATCTTTGGAGATCAGGACAGCCTCCCAGTTCTGGTTGGAGGGCTGAATGCCCGAGCCCTGGCTCAGCTGAAAAACGTCGACCAGTGTGTGCGACGAGTCAGGCAGCACCACGATCTGGTTACCGATGGTGAATAGGTTGGCGTTCGTCGGCATGATGCTGCGCGGTGTTGACCAGGTTGTGCCGCCGTCGCTAGTCATCGAGAACATCGGCGTCCCGCGAAAGGCAAAAGAGCGGTCGGAATTCGGATTGCTTTGACTTTGCGGCAGTGCGACCCGGTCCCAGACCACGTACGCGACCCCGTGGCGGTACGGATCGGCAGTCACGGCCTCCTTGTCGTCGAGTACGAACGTGCTCGATGTGCTGTTGTCAGTGATCAGGATCTTGGGGGTGTTCCAGCTACTCCCGTGGGTGGTAGACGTACTGACCTGAACCGACGAGATCGTTTCGGCTCCATTCAGGCCCAGCGCCGCGAAGTAAGCGACTGTGCCAGTCCCGTCGACGTTGGACCCGATGCTCACCCAAGGATCCGAGGCTCGTGGATAGGCCGAGTTGACGTCTGTGCACTGGCTGAAACCGGGCTGGTTTGAAAGTGCCGGCTCGCTCCAGTTGCCACCGCCGTCACCGCTGGTCGAGGCGAGCACGCCCTTGGCGCCCCCGCCGGACCAGCGATCTTGCTGGAAAACGGCTATGGCATCCGACGAGTTGGCGGGGTCTACCGCCACACGTGGCTCTAGCTCAGAGTCCGCAGCCACCGTCTGCGAGTCAAATCCCCCGAAGTTGCATGAGTTGTACGGATCGCCGGGGGAGACAATCGGCGCGCTGGCAAAGGCAGTGCCAAAATCGCCAACCAGCGCAATCAACGCAATGCCCGAAACCACGAGGAGGCCGAACAGCTTCCTACGCCACATGGGCGTCCTCCTTCAAAACCCGTATCCGTGACCGACGGCACCAAAAACTGCCCCCGGCAGCCACTCACCGGTTTAGCAACGCCAAGGGCAAACGTCAAGCACCTAATCGAGCGCGTTCCCCTGCTCCCAACGCAGGCGAATCGCGCTGATCCGCGTCCACGGCCCGCCTCAACAAACGAAACAGGTTGTCTATTGGGCTCATACGTGAAACTGTCGCGCGTTGGCATCAAGGCCAGTGGATTTACGAAGGAAATTGGCGTGGGGCGGTCGTCGCCGTAACTCTTCCACCATTTGCGGACTGAACGACCCGCTCGGCAAGTTCGCGCTCGCGGCTAGGTGATGCGCTCCACCCAGCGGGACCGCCACGGTGGCGGGTCAAAGGGGGCACCATAAAGCTCAGTCGTCTTGGCAATCTTGCCCGACCGCAGTTCAATGAGCGACATCACCTGCCAGGTCTGGCCGTCTGGGTACCTGGCGGAACCGATGAGAGTGTAGACGTCGCCGGTCCCTTCGATCCGCAAGACGTTGAAACTTGGCCCGACAACCCACTTGTCCTCGCTGCCGATCACTTTGCCATCGACGTCTTGAGGCAAACCGCCTGGGTAGTTGTCATGCGCACCCCGAACGTTTGCCCAACCCCGAATTCGCTCGCCCGACTGCGGGTAGTCGACCACCATGTCCGGCGCGCACACCTCCTCCTGAAGGTCAAGGTCGCGGGCGATCAGCGCCTGGACATATTGCTCAACAACCTGACGGTTTGATCTGGACGCCACTGTCACCCCTCCTTGGCGATAAGGACCACCAACTCTGACCCGCGCGGTCCATTGGGTCCTATTCGAATCGAGTACGCAGAATCTTAGTGCCGCAGGCTGGCCCAGGCGGCCCCAGCGGTTGACAGGGCTGTGAGCCGTTTGGTCGACTCCAGTCAATTAACCCGGGAATAGTCAGGGCGCCTGGCGAAGCCCGAGGATGTTGCCATCCGGATCGCGGAGCCACGCCCCTCGCGCCGGGCCGATCTGAGCGATGTGGCCTGTGGTCTGCAACGGGCCCTCGCCATAGTCGATGAACTTGACTTCGCGCTTCTCGAGTTCGCCAACGACCGCCTCGATATCGGCCACCTCGAAGTGGGCGAGCGTGTGATCGGCGGTGCTCGGTGCTCGGCGGAAGATCGAGAGCTCTGTCCCACCTCCACAGCCGAGCCGTACAGACGCCGGATTCTCCCACAGAACCTTGAGGCCGAGCGTGTCGGCATAGAAATGTTTTGCGCGGTCGAGGTCAGTCACCGGGATTGTCGCAACGATCATCGAGGAAACCAACATTTACGTACCCCACATATGAATGATGGCGATCTGAACTGGGCGAGTATAGGAGCCCTCGCACACAGCCAGCCAATGGCGACCGCCTCGAGCAATTTGCGGTGGCTAGTTGGCGCCGACGGCCTTGAAGTACTGGTTGACAAAGATGTGGTGCGGCCAGTTGACGCCGATGTTGTGCACCTCGTACTCACCGTCGCTCAGCTGCACAACACGGTCGACGATGCCCCCTGGATAGGCGTCCAGCGCGGCTTCCGTCGCTTTATTCGCGGTCGTTCCGCTCACGATCGTTCCCGACCCCTGACTGTAGTTCGCCGGGATCTGACCGACCTGCTTTGACGTGGTCGGTGCACCTGGCTGGAAGGGGATCACCCCCGCCGTCGCGGAAGTCGCTGACCCGCCGCCAGTCGATTGCACGATGACCTGCGTGGCCGTGATTGTCGTTCCGCTGGTCGTCCCAAGCGCGAGGACGTCTTCGCCTGTTGTGATGGCATTCGCTGAGGTCGAGCTGGTGCCCTTCATGTACGTCGTGGACGACGCCTCATTGACGGTCACCTTCTGACCCGTTGAGGTCGACATGGTGAAGCTCGACGTGGACACGCTGTCGACCATTCCCACCGCTCCGCCTGCGGCCGGTCCAGACCGAGCGTTGGATCCGAGACGGCCGGCGGAGCCGCTGCCGGATGCCGTTGCTGAGGGAGACGTGGTGGTTGCCGAGGACATGCCGCAGGCGGCGGAAAGCCCGATCGCGACGCACATCAGCGAAGCGGCCATGATCCGCCGACTTTGCCTGATTGATGGTGAACTGGGCGGGGCAGCGGAAACGGTGTCGTGGTGGCTTGTCGGGTCGTGATCGTTCATGGTGGCGTTCCCCTTGGTCAGGCAGTTGAGGAAACATTGGCAGCCGTTCATTCGAGGTTCATGTGGGCGGCCTGTGAGCGGACTAAGGAACCTCCCATGGATCCATCGACGCCAAGCCGCGCGCTCCGAGAAGGTTCGATATCTCGCCGCAGTGAAAGGCGTCATGCATGACGAGCCGCGTCAAGACCGACTGCCGCGTGTGCCGTTGGAGCTCACCGGCGCGCTCGCGAGTGAACGTCTCGCCGAGCATCTCTGGCGTCCAGCGCGCCAGGCATGATTCAACGACCTGCCACGAGCTCTCGACCGCAAACATGAGCTCGTCCGACTGCCGCGGAACGTCGAGGTGATCCTCCCACCCCTCCCCGGGGTCAGGGAAAGGCGTTTTCTCAGCGCCAGGCTCCTTGAGAACTCCGCACAGCCAGTAGACACGAGCGACGGCAATGTGGCTCACGATTGCCCAGATGGGCCACCCGCCCGGTGAAGCCCTCAACTGCAGCTCTTGCGGTCCGAGCTTGGGCATGCGATGACTCAGACTCGTTTGCGTCCTCTGCCAACCCTCGAATATCGGCGCGACACTCATGACCGACGGAGAAGCGTAGCCCGCTCGGAGGTCGTGACCTCCGCCTACCCTGCTCTGAAGACGGCGCAGACCATGAACCAGCGCACCGAGGTTGGAAAGGTAAATCCGGTTCGCTGCTGGCCTGGGGCGCTGCTGAGAGCGTCCTCCTCCGCCTGAGTGCCTGAACTCGACTGAGCGCGCTTGACCAAGGCCACTCCCTGGGTCGCACCCGGAGTCAGGTTGCCGGGGCTGTTGGTCGCCACCAGGCCGCCGAAGACCAGCTCGCCTCCACCGACCGCCGCCGTCAAGCCGGAGTCCGCGGCGGTGCTCGAGCCGTTACCGACTCTCACCTGGTCCACTGGGTTGACGACGGCCACGCCTGAGTACTGAGCCACCGAGGCTTGCAGATAAGTGGCGCTGGGGGCAGACACCGTGACCGTGAGCCCGGAGGCTGCGGCTGCGTTCGGTAGGTAATACAGAGCAATGTCGCCTGACGTGCCGTTCCAGATCGTCGAGGCGGAGCGGGTCCAGGCGCCATTGACGCTGTCGGAAACCTTGACCTGGCCGGTCGAGTCGTACTGACCGAACCAGCCGACGATCAGGTCACCCGCGGCCACAGGTCCCAGACCCAACGTAACGCTTGTGACCCGGGTGCCTGTCGTGACCACCGTCGCTTGCTTGAAAATCACCTGCGCCGGCACGTGCACGGCGACCGACGAGGAAAGGGCCGAATGGTTGCCGGCCCCATCGAATGCGTCGACTGTATAGGTGTAGTTGGTTCCGGGTGTCACGCTGACGTCGGTCACGGCAAGGGTCGTGCTCGAGACCGAGGCCACCAGCACGCTGTTCCTGTAGACGTCGTATCCCGTCACCGCGACGTCATCGGTGGACGCGTTCCACGAGACGGACACCTGCTTTGAGCTGACGGCGACGGCTTCCACGCCGGTTGGTGTCGTTGGCGGCGTGGTGTCGGCCGCAGGTGTCGTCACCGTCACGGCAGTCGCCGTGGCCGAGTGGTTACCGCCCACATCGAATGCGTCGACCGTGTAACTGTGCGTGCTTCCTGCCGCCACCGTGTCCTTGTACTGGAGCGTTGAAGCGCCGACGGAAACGACCGCCACTCCGTCCCGATAGACGTCATAGCCCGACACCGCAACGTCATCGGTTGAGGCCGTCCAGCTGACCTGCACGTTGATCGGTGAGGTCGCCGTGGCTGTCAGCCCACCTGGGACCGTCGGCGGTACCGTGTCTGTCGGGGCAGGCGTGGTGACACTCAGCGGCTGCGACTGGGCGGAGTGATTGCCGGCCGCATCGAACGCGTCGACCGAGTACGAGTAAGTGGTCATCGCAGCGGCTGAGTTATCGGTATATGCGAGCGTCGAGCCGTTCACGGTTGCGAGCTGTGAACCGTTGCGATACACCGTGTAGCCGGTAACTCCGACATTGTCCGTCGAGGCGTTCCAAGTCAGATTGACCTGCGTCGGTGTGGGCGCTGAAGCGGCAACGCCTCCAGGCACGGTAGGCGCGACCCAGTCCAGCGTCGTCACTGACACCGAAGCCGATTGCGCCGAATGGTTGCCTGCGCCATCGAAGGCGTCGACTGTGTAGGTGTATGCCGTCACCGAGGCGACTGTGGTGTCGGCATAGGACAGTGTCGAGCCGCTCACCGTGGTTAGAGCCGCGCCGTTTCGGTAAACGGAGTAGCCGGCGACTCCGACATTGTCAGTTGAAGCCGACCAGCTCAGCGTGACACTCTTGTTGGCGTTGGCGGCGGCGAGCCCGGCAGGGACGCTGGGCGGCGTCCCGTCAACACCTGCGACCTTGAATACGGCGGCCACGGCATACCAGGTGACGGGATTGCCGATCGTGAAACGAGCATTCTGCGTGCCGGCGAGGCCGCTGACAATGTCCGCGTCCGCGCTATCCCCGTATGCCGAGCGAACCGTGAGCGTGAGGCCGGCGCTCGATCCACCGGTCACCGATCCAGGAGAGTTGTTGGCGGTGAGCGCACCGAATATCAGCTCGCCGGCCGGCACGGCGCCGCTGGGCCCCGAGTCAACCGAGGTGCCGGAGCCGGATCGCATCGCGAACTGATCCAATGGCGATGCCACCGCCGCGCCCGAATATTCGCCTACGGTTCCGGCGAGGTACGTGCTCGCGCTGGCGCTGATCGTGATGGTCAGTCCGGTGAGCGATGCTTTGGAGTTGGCCAGGTAGTAGAGAGCGATATCGCCCGTGCCGGTGTTGTAGGTCATGCCCTGAACGCGGGCCCACGGCCCATTCAGGCTGTCGGACACCTGGACCTGACCCGCCGCGTCCCACTGGCCGAACCAACCCGTCAGCAGATCGCCTGCGCCGACCCGTCCTGTGAGAGCGAGGGTCGTAGCCGGGTTGCGGCTTCCGGTCGCGAAGGTGGCGCTTCGTATGTAGGCGATCGATGCGGCACCGGTGGTTGCGCTGACAGGCGAGGACTGCGCGGAGTGGTTGCCCGCGGCGTCGAACGCATCGACAGTATATGTGTAGGTCGTCGAGGGAGCGACACTCGAATCGGCATACGACGTGGTTGATCTGCCAGTCGCTGTGATGGCCGTGCCATTGCGGTAGACGGTGTATCCCGCGACAGCGACATTGTCGGTGGACGCATTCCACTTGAGGCTCACCGCGCCTGAGCTCGTGGATGTCACCGCGAGTCCTGTGGGCGTGGTCGGTGCCTGCGTGTCGGTGGAGGACTGCGCCAGCTCGAAGGCGCCGATGTCACAACCCGCTCCCTGGGGCCGCGCGACCCCGCGCTGGTCGCTGCTTCCAGTGCAGCCATTCAAGGCCGCTGGAATCGCGTCCACCGCGGCGCTCTGTAGCGGCAGCGCCATGGTCTGGGTCGGACCGCCGTTCGACTGCAGCGGCCCGAGCTGAGGATTTGTGCTCACCAAAGAACCCAATGGAGTGGAGAAGCCACATGATGTTCCGCTGTCCAGGTTGTAGCCCGCGTCCGTGATCGCGAGGGAGCCGCTGCAGTTCTGGCCCGGTGACCCGTTGGCGACGATGCTCATTTTCAATGTGGTCGTCGGCGGGCCGGACGGATTAGCCGTGTCATTGAAGTCATGGATGTTGGCCCCGAACAGCGAGCTGTTCGCAGAGAGCGTCGTTTGGACGATGCTCAACATTCCAGTGTTCTGAATGCCGCCGCCGCCGTCGTCCCCGCTCGGACCCGTCCCGATGACCCCGTTGTTGAAGAGGGTGTTGTTGCTGAGGGTCGCGGTGCCGAAGTTCGCGATGCCTCCACCTTCGGTCATGGCCATGTTCCCGGTGAACGTGTCTCCGATGAGGGTGTCGTGAGCTCCCCCGGGCTGCTGGCAAGGCTGCGCCTGCGGCCACGGCGGCTGGCATATGGGCATCGTCCCGCCATCGAGCTGGGCCTCGAAAGCTCCACCGCCGAACTGGGTGGTCGAGTTATTTGTGAACGTGCTCTGCGTGACAGTGGCCTGGCCGCAGAGCGGCTGGCTCGTGTGACACTGGGTGGCCTCGTCTTCGATGGCGCCGCCCTGCAGTCCGACGTTGCCGATGAACCTGCTGGATGTGACGGTCAGCTGACCCATGTCGTGGTTGTCGATTGCCCCACCACCGGTCGACGCCAGGGATGTGTTGTTGCGAAACGTCACTCCAGTAACCGTGAGCTGCGAGCGGTTGATGATCGCCGCTCCGCCGTGTGGGTCGCTTGCCGCGATTGAGCCATTGCTGAGGGTCACATTGCTCAAGCGCAGGCTGCCGCCCTCGTCGATGATGAAGAATCTAAAGTTGGGCGCACCGCTCGTCGGGCGTGTGATCGTAGCCCCGCTTCCGACGATCGTGACGTTGCCGAGGACGTCCGGAAATGCGTTATTGCCGTCCGCTGTGTTGTTGACCGTTGTCATCGTGTACGTACAGCCGGAGGCGAGCGTCACCGTTCCACTCCTGCCCGACCCAGAGATCGCCGCCAGGGCAGCAACGAGGCTGCTGGGGTCGCATGGCACCGATGCTGCTGCTGCTTGCGGGATTGAGATGACGGTCGCGACCACGGCGATGCTTCCGGCCGCGATTAACGTCGTCAGGGCGCGAAAGGGACGAACAGCAACGTGTGATAGCGAAGTGAGTGCCCTTTCGGGCAGCGCCTGCCAGGCCAAACAGTCCCTCGGAACGTCGAGAACGGCGACCGCGCAAGCCTATTCAGTGCCCCGCTGCAGCGATACAGGTCACCTGTCCTACAAGCGGGACATTTGCCTGACGGGGCTGTCCTATGCCGTAAGGACAGCTCGCACCCGAGCCTTACTGCGAATTGATCTGCCGCAGAGCTGCGATGTTGCCAGGCTGCCCAACAACTTGCTGGCCTTGATAGTCCCAGGCGAAGATCCAGTAACCGATCGCTCCCTGGCCCTTCCAGTGGTCGAATTGACCCTGGATCTCTGCCGGCGTCGGCCAGCGCCAAGGGGCGCTGCTGAAGTCCTGGATGATGAACTCCCAGTTGGCCACGTGGGCGGCATGGATCTGCTGCACGGCCCGGTCGATGGTTGCGTAGTCACACGGCCCGCTCTCGCAGGGATACACGTCGAAGGCCAGGATGTCCACCGTACCGTTCATCGGCACGCCCGCACCAACCGGATTGCCTTCCTGGAACTGATCGTCAGCAACCCATGTCTTGGCGCTCCGGTCGACTCCGTGCACTAGTTGAGTGATGTGCGCGTACGTGGGAGCGGCGTTGCAGCCGTTTGCCGTCGGCTCGTCGCCGATCTGGTAGCGGAGGCCTCTACGCCCCGCGTTGACGTTGGCCTGGACTATGGCTGTGATCCCCAAGTCGCCCATGGTCTGAGAGCAGCTCGAGTTGTTGTAGGCGCCGACCCAAACCATGCCTGTGATTCCATTCGCGGCCTGTGCGCTGCCGGCATCCTGCACGCCACCATCCGTTGAAGCATTGAAGCCGGCCGCATGCATGGCAGGCCAATCGGTCGAGCTGAACCGAAAGAGGCCGCGCGTACGCAAGGACGGTCCCGCGACGGGCGGGGCTGGAGCGGGTGGCGGTTTGGGCGCCGCGACCGCCGGTGAAGGCGATGGAGACGGAGAGGGCGTCGGGCTCGGAGATGGTGTTAGAGACTGAATCGGCGCGACAGCGGAGATCGCAGCGGAAATCGGCGGGGTGGCCAGGCCGGTCTGGGCAACCGTCCGGGTCGGCGACTTGCCCGTCACACGGCCACCTACTGCGGCGCCCACGCCAAAAGACCCAGCCGCGAGTGCCCCGAGCAGGAGCACCGGGATGATCCAGCGCTGCGGCATCGGAGCGGCGAACCACGTTCGCTTGACGGCGCGCAACAACGTAACGAGCTTGGTCAGAACGCCCAACATACTACTGATCGGGCGACGGTGTTCGTGCGCCCGGCCGCGAGGTGGTGCCTGTGGCACCCCAATCGCCCAGAAGAAGGGATCGACCTGGCACCTGCCAGCGTTAGTAGTGACGTGACGTGGTGACTACCCGCCACCCCTCTCCCCACCGTGGGGAGAGGGCTGCTCGGATGCGTGGCGATTGATCGCCACCGCCAGCTCGTCCATGTCGACTGGTTTGACGAGGTAGGCGCTCGCCCGAATCTCGTCCGCGAGCGCGCGTGAAGCGGGGTCCGTCGCGCCTGTCAGCACGACCGGTCGCGCGGCTTTGAGGACGTCGCGCTCAGCTGGATTGAGCGACGACAGCACGCCGAGGTCGAACACCACCACCTCGCGCGGCCGCAACGCCCGCAGCCGGGCTGCCGATTCCGCCACGTAGCCCATCCTCCGCAAACCGCGCGCCGTCAGCTCGGCCAGGCGCTCGTCGTCATCGACCACAAGCACCGACACGATCGAAAACGCCGCCGTCTCGACCAGGCCCAGCACGTCAAGCGCTTCGCGCAAATCCCCCAGCAGCCGTTCGACGAGAACCGGATCTCCGTCGGGACGCGCCAGCTCCAGCTCTGCGCGCGCCCTCGCGAGCGTGGAACGCAGGCGGTGGAGGGCCGCCGCAAGCTCAGGCCTGGACGACGAGCTTGTAGCCGATCCCACGAAACGTCTCGATCCATTTCGGCTCACGCAGCTCCCTGCGGATCTGATGGACTGCCTGCTCCAGGCTGTGCTCGAATCCCTTGTACGAGCTGCCCCACACCTGGTCCAGAAGCTCGGAGCGAGGTACCACCTCGCCGGAGCGGTTGGCGAGAAGCTGCAGCATCAGCAGCGGACGCCGCTCGAGCTTCAGCGTTCGATCGCCAAGACGAGCCTCGCCCCGCGCCGCATCGACATGGAGGCGACCGCGAGCGACTGCTCCCGGAGCTGACGCCCGCTCGCGAAGCGCACCACGCACGCGCGCAAGCACGACCTGACGGTCAGTGCCTTTGACGATGAAATCCGCAGCGCCACGCTCGATGCCGACCACCTGGTCGCCCGGCGAATGACGCGCGCCCGTGAGGATGATGACCGGGAACGGGATTCTGTCGCCGCCCGAGCGCAGCGTATCGAGGACCTCCGGCGCTTCCATGTCAGGCATCTCGTAGTCAAGGAGCATCAGGTCCGGCGAAACGGAGCGGATTCGCTCGAGTGCTTCCGTGCCGCTGTTGGCAACGTCCACGGAATAGCCGGCGCGGCGCAGCAGCTCGGCCGTCAGCTCCGCGGTTCGCGGCTCGTCGTCGACCACCAGCAACTTGGCGGGCACGCCCCCAATTCCCCGCTCGCAACCTAACAGGTTCAAGGAAACTTGAGCAAACGCTGAATCTGTGCTGAGGTCAGCAGCCAGAGCCAGGCATAACCTGCCTGGCATGGGCCAGCTCCCAGACCTTGAAGAAGCCAGGCGCCGGCTGGGACTGGCCCTAAGCTCTGTCTGCCACGACCGTTGGGTCCTGGGGTACCTGCGTAACGGTTCGCTGCAACCCATTGCGGCATCGGAGGTTTCGCGCCGCTTCATGCAGAAGCGGCCGCTCATGCCCCTGTCGCGGCGCTCCCTCTACGAGAAGCGGCCGCTCGTCATCAACTCGGTCTTCGAGAAGCCCCACGCGAATGAATACGACTGGGAGCTCGATTGGCCCGCGATCCTGTACGCGCCCGTCGGCACGATGGGCCATCAACCGATCGGTCTCCTCGTGATCGGCTGCCGGAGCGATCACTGGTACACGGAAGAGGACGTCGCCTACGCGCATGCGCTCGGCTACAGCCTTGCCTCACTGGTGACTGCGCTACGCGGACCATTGAGCAGGCTGAACGAAAGCGAGGGTGAGGTGGCGCAGCTCCTCAGCTACGGCCTGTCGGCACCGGAGATCGCTCGTGTCATCCGCACCGATGACCGGCACGCGAGAACCCTCGTCAACGGCGTCACCAAGAAGCTGCGGTCGGTCGCAGCAGACGACCTCATGTTCCCAATCGTCCAAATGAAGCGCCGGGCTTACCGCCTGTGACCTGGTAGATCCTCAGTTGGGGCCGAACAGGAACACCGTCGTGCCGCGGCCTTCCGTGCTGACGACCTCGAGCCGGCCGCCGATCCCCGCGGCCCTCTCCCGCATACCCATCAACCCATAACCCGCGGCGCCGCTGTCCACAAAACCACGACCCTCATCTGCAACCTCGATCAGGAACGGGCGGGCGGCGAACCCCATCCTGACGCGGCAGATGGAAGACCCGCTGTGGCGGCGCACGTTGGTCAGTGCCTCGCGGACGACCTGGGCAACCACTTCTCTGTGACGAGGGGACAGCAAGTCCTCGGTGCCGTTGCTCGACAGCTCGACACGAATCCCATAAAGACGCGCGAAATCGTCGGCCTCCCGGCGCAAGTCACCAACCAGGCCCTCCGGGCCGATCGCCGCAGGGCGCATGTCAGCAAGCGATTCACGGACGCGCTTGAGTGACCGTTCGAGGATCTCGAAAACGTTGATTAGCGTCTCGTCCGGCTTGCCCTTGCTCTTCTCGATGTACACCTTGAACAGTGAGATGGCGCCGGCCAGCTCGGTCGCGAGACCGTCGTGCAGCTCACGCGCTATGCGCGCGCGTTCGCGAGCCACCGCGTCCGCGACGGCCTGCTGCGCGAAGCTCTCTGTCACCGGGCTGCTCGACGACGCGCGTAGGACTGGAGCACAGCAAGCGCGATAGGGTGGCGAAGCAGCCGCAACAGCCTGCGATAGGGCTGCCAGAGAACCTCCATGTCGGCGAGCTCGGCCTTCAGCCGTGCGGACTCAGCCTGCATCTGCGCTTGCTCGGCCGCGAGCCGCTGGCTGAGCACGCGAGACCGCTTTGCGATCCGCATCGTCCACAAGGCAGCGAGCACGCCTTCGATCAGGATCGCCCCGAACGCGATGACGACCAGCCACGCGCCGACCCAGCTCAGGTCAGCCATCGTTACGAGTCGCTTTCCTCGATCCCAGCCACCGGGGCGATCGCGACGACCTGATCGTCCGGCGTCAGTCGCATCACGATCACGCCCTGCGTCTGGCGGCCGATCTGGGAGATCGCGCCGACCGGCGTGCGGAGCACCATCCCGCTCGCGCTGATCACGAGGATCTCTTCCTCAGGGTCGCTCACCACTCGAACCGCCGCAAGCTTGCCCACACGTTCGGTGACTTTCAACGTGAAGACGCCCTGACCCGCGCGGTGGTGCATCGGATACTCGGCGAGAGGCGTGCGCTTGCCGTAGCCCCGCTGCGTGATGACCAGCAGGTCGCCGCCCTCCACCACGGTGGCCATGCCCGCCACGGCGTCACCTTTGCCAAGCTTGATCCCTATCACACCCTGCGTGTCACGGCCCATGGCCCGGACCTCGGTCTCGCTGAAACGGATCGCCTTGCCCAGCTCGGTCGCGATGATCACCTCATCCGACCCGGTTGTCGGGGTGACCCAGTCGAGCTCGTCGCCCTCCTGGAGGTTGATGGCGATCAAGCCGTTGCGACGCACGTTGGCGTACTCGGCCATCGCGGTCTTCTTGATGTATCCGTTCTTGGTGACCATGAGCATGTAGTGCGCATCGGTCTCGGTTTCAGGGCGCACGAACACCGACGTGATGCGCTCGTTGGAGCCGATGTCGATCAGGTTGTTGACCGGCATACCTTTCGCCTGCCTCTCACGTTCCGGCACCTCATGCACGCGCAGCTGGAACACTCGACCGCTCTGCGTGAAGAACAGCATCGAGGCGTGGGTGTGCGTGGTGAGCAGGTGCAGCGCGTAGTCCTCCTCGCGCGTGCCGCTCGGGGCTTCGCCACCGGCGGTCGGCCGGGCGCCTTTCAGACCCACGCCACCGCGCTTCTGCGCTCGGAAGACACGCAGCGGCTGCCGCTTGACGTATCCGCGGTGCGTCAGCGTGACCACCACGTCTTCCTTCGGCACCAGGTCCTCGGCTGACAGCTCGGTGGCCTCCTGGTCGGTGATCTCCGTGCGGCGGTCGTCGCCGTACTTCTTGACCACGTCGTCCATCTCTTCCTTGATCAGCAGCCGCACCTTCTGCTCGCTGGCCAGGATGCTTTCGAGATAGGCGATCGTCTTGATGACCTGCTCGTACTCTTCGTCGATCTTGCCGCGCTCGAGCCTGGTCAATCGGCCCAGGGTCAGGGCGAGCACGGCCTTGGCCTGGCGTTCGCTGAGCCCGAACCTGGACTGCAGCTGGGTCGAGGCGACCTCCTGGTCGGACGCGGCGCGGATCGTCTTGATCACCTCGTCCAGGTGGTCGAGACAGATCTTGAGACCCTCGAGGATGTGGGCGCGCTCCTGCGCGCGCTCCAGATCGAACCGTGTCCGGCGGAGGATGACGTTGCGGCGGTGGTCGATGAAGAGCTGCAGGGCCTGCTTCAGGCTCAGCACGACAGGACGCCCCTCGACGATCGCCAGCATGATCACGCCAAAGGTCGTCTGCAGCGTCGTGTGCTTGTAAAGGTTGTTCAGCACAGTGAAGACCTGCGCCTCTCGCTTCAGCTCGATCAAGATGCGCATGCCGTTGCGGTCAGACTCGTCGCGCAGGTCGGCTATGCCTTCGAGCTTGCGCTCGGAGACGAGCTCGGCGATCTTGGCCACGAGGCTGGCCTTGTTGACCGCGTACGGCAGCTCGTAGACGATGATCCGCTCGCGCCCGTTTGCGGCCTGCTCGAGCGAATGTCGGGCACGGACGATGATCCGGCCATGGCCGGTTGAGTAGGCCGCCTTGATGCCGGCGGTGCCCATGATCACGCCACCGGTTGGAAAGTCCGGACCCGTGACGAAGCCGAGGAGGTCCTCCGCCGTCGCGTCGGGATTGTCGACCAGGTGTTTGACCGCGCCCGCAACCTCGCGGAGGTTGTGCGGCGGGATGTTGGTCGTCATGCCGACCGCGATGCCCGAAGCGCCGTTGATCAAGAGATTTGGAATCCGCGCCGGCAGGACGGATGGCTCTTCCTCCGAGCCGTCATAGCTCGGCACCATGTCCACGGTTTGCTTTTCGATATCCGCCATCAGCTCGCCGGTGATCGCCGAAAGCTTCGCCTCGGTGTAGCGCATTGCCGCCGGCGGGTCGCCGTCGATGCTCCCGAAGTTGCCCTGCCCATCGATCAGCGGATAGCGGAGTGAGAACGGCTGAGCCATGCGCACCAACGCGTCGTAGATCGCGCTGTCCCCGTGGGGGTGGTAGAGCTTCATCACGTCACCGACGAAGGCCGCCGACTTCTTTGTCTTGGTCCCGCTGGTCGCGCCCGCTCGCTGCATGGCGTAGAGGATCCGGCGCTGCACCGGCTTGAGCCCGTCACGCACGTCGGGCAGGGCCCGGCTGATGATGACGGACATCGCGTACTCCATGTAGGAGGTCTGCATCTCCTCCTGGAGGTTGCGATTTATGACGGTGCCGATCGTGTCTTCAGCCAATTCTCAATCCTCGTATCGAGCCAGGACTACGACCGCGTTGTGCCCGCCAAAACCAAATCCGTTGGAGATGGCGATCCGCACGTCCTTGCGGCGGGCAGTGTTGGGCACGTAATCGAGGTCGCAGTCAGGGTCGGGATTTTCGTAGTTGATGGTCGGGTGGATGATGCCGCGGTTGATGGTGAGGAACGTCGCGATCGCTTCCACCGCGCCGGCCGCGCCCAGCAGATGGCCGATCATCGACTTGGTGCTGCTGATCGCCACGCTGTAGGCGTGCTGGCCGAGCGCGAGCTTCAGCGCTTTCGTCTCGCCGGCATCGTTGAGTTGCGTCGAGGTGCCATGCGCATTCACGTAGTCGATGTCTTTCGGTTCGAGGCCGGCATCTTTGAGCGCGTTGGTGACGGCCCTGGCCGGTGCCTCACCGGTCTCATCCGGCGCGACCTGGTGGAACGCGTCGTTGGTGGTCGCGTAACCAAGGATCTCGCCGTAGATGCGCGCGCCTCGATTGATCGCATGCTCGCGTGACTCGAGGATCAAGATCCCCGATCCCTCGCCCGGCACGAAGCCATCGCGGTCGCGGTCGAACGGCCGGCTCGCCTTTTCCGGCGCCTCATTGCGCGTCGAGAGCGCCCGAATCGCATTGAACGCGGCGATGCCCACCTCGCAGAGCGAGGCTTCGCTCCCACCGGCGAACATGACGTCGGCGTCTCCGTGCTGGATCATTCGCGTGGCGTCGCCAAGCGTTTGGGTCGACGCGGCGCAGGCGGTCGTCACTGTCGTGTTCGGGCCACGGAGATGGAAATGCATCGCGACCGAGGCCCCTGCCATGTTGGGGATGATCATCGGCGCGTAGAGCGGATTGAGACGTCCCTTGGTGGCAAAAGAGATGGCGCCCTGGGTCATATCGTCGAAACCGCCGATCCCGGTTCCCATCGCCACGCCGACGCGGAAGCTGTCCTCCTTGGAGAGGTCCAGGCCCGAGTCGGCCAGCGCCATACCAGAGGCGGCGACGGCCATCTGCGAGAAACGGGCCATCCGCTGTGCGGCCTTGCGCTCGATGTAATCCTGGGGATCGAAGGTGTTGACCTGGCACGCGAACTTTGTGACCAGGCGGTCAGAGGGAAACCGCTCGATCGGGCTCGCTCCACTCCGGCCCTCGATCAGGCCGTGCCAGTACTCCTCGAGGTCCTTGCCGAGCGGATTGACCGTCCCCATGCCGGTGACGACCACCCGGGTACGCCCGTTTTTGCCGGCGAGCCGGACAAGGTTGGGATTCATTGAATTCTTGGCTTCCCCACCTCCGCCCGAATCTTACCGACGAGCCCGTTCTTAGCCGCGTCGCGCGTCACCCGAATGGCGTTCTTCATCGCGCGCGCGTCGGACCGGCCGTGCGCGACCACGGCCACGCCGTCAATGCCCAGAAGCGGCGCGCCTCCAAACTCTCGCCAGTCGACCCGGGCGCGCAGCTCCTGAACGCGCGGCCGGATGAGCGCGCCGCCGATTTTTCCGGACAGCGTCTTGGGAATCTCGTCGCGCAGGCCGCGGAACAAGAACTCGGCGGTCGCCTCGGCCATCTTGATCGCCACGTTGCCAACAAATCCGTCAGCGACGATGACATCGGCACGCGCCGCATAGATGTCCTTGGGCTCGACGTTACCGATGAAGCCGGGGAGCACACCCTTCAGCCGGCGCGACGTTTCGCGCACCAGCTCATCACCCTTTCCTTCCTCCTCGCCATTGCTGAGCAACGCCACGAGCGGCTCCGCCCGACCCAGCATCTCGCGCGCGTAAACGGCGCCCATCGCAGCGAACTGCACCATGTACTCGGGCTTCGAGTCGACGTTGGCGCCGACGTCGAGGAAATACGCAAAGCCGTTCTGCGTCGGCACGATCGAGCCGAGAGCCGGTCGCTCCACGCCTCTGATCCGTCCCTGGATCAAGAGCGCAGCCGCCATGATGGCCCCCGAGTTTCCGGCCGAAGTCCAGCCGTCAGCGCGACCTTCCTTGCACAGGCGCGCGCAGACCGCCATCGACGAGTCGGGCTTGCTGCGCACGGCCTGGGCCGGATGCTCATCCATGGCGATCGCTTGCGTGCAGGGCACCAACTGCAGCCTCGGATGGCTGTCCAGCAACGGCTGCACCGCGGCGGGCAGGCCGACGAGCGAAATGTCGATGCCGTATTCCACCGCCGCCGCGGCGGCGCCGCGGACGATCTCAGCAGGCGCGTGATCGCCGCCCATGGCGTCGACCGCGATTCGCACTTGTGACCCCTTAAATGTCTAGGTTCCGGACGCTCTTGGCGTGCGCCTGAATGAACTTCTTGCGCGGCTCTACGTCGGGACCCATCAGCTTTTCAAATGTGTCGTTGACCGCAGCGGCGTCCTCGACCGTCACTTTGAGCAGGACGCGAGTCGCTGGGTTCATCGTCGTTTCCCACAGCTCTTCGGCGTTCATCTCGCCGAGACCTTTCATCCGGGCGGCCTCCGCGCCTTTGCCGAGCTCACGCATCGCCTTGTCGCGCTCGGCCTCGGACTGGCACCAGATGACCTTCATGTTCTTGCCCGTTCCCTTCGAGACCTTGAACAGCGGCGGTTGCGCCATATACAGGTATCCGCTGTCGATGACGGCAGGGAAGTAGCGGAAGAAGAACGTGAGCAGAAGCGTGCGGATATGACTGCCGTCGACGTCGGCGTCGGTCATCGTCACGATGCGGTGATATCTGATCTTCTCGATGTTGAAGTTGTCGCCGACGCCAGCGCCCATGGCCGTGATGAGGTTGCGAATCTCGTCGGACGTCAGAACCTTGTCGAGTCGAGCCTTTTCGACGTTGAGGATCTTGCCGCGCAGCGGCAGAATCGCCTGCGTGCGCCTGTCGCGGCCGCCCTTGGCGGTGCCGCCGGCCGAGTCTCCCTCCACGATGTAGAGCTCGGAAAGCGCCGGGTCGCGCTCGGAGCAGTCGGCGAGCTTGCCGGGAAGCGTGCTCGACTCGAGGAGGCTCTTGCGCTGGACGAGGTCGCGAGCCTTGCGGGCAGCCTCGCGGGCGCGCGCGGCGGTGAGCGACTTCTCAATGATCCGGCGACCTTCCGACGGGTTCTCGTCGAGATACTGCGTGAACCCTTCCGTCAGCGCCAGCGACACATGACCCTGCACCTCGGCGTTGCCGAGCTTCCCCTTCGTCTGGCCCTCGAACTGCGGCTCCAGCACCTTGACGCTGATCACGGCGGTGAGGCCTTCGCGCACGTCCTCGCCGGAGAGGTTTGGATCCTGCTCTTTGAGGATTCCTGCCTTCCGCGCGTAGCGGTTCAGCACGTTGGTGAGCGCAGAGCGAAACCCGGTCAGGTGGGTGCCGCCCTCGATCGTGTGGATGGTGTTCGCAAATGCGATCACGTTCTCTACGAACGTGTCGTTGTACTGGAGGGCGATCTCGACCTGGGTGCCTTCGACCTCGCGGTCGACGTAGAACGGCGGGACGTTCACGACCGCCTTGTCGCGGTTCAGGGCGCGGACGAAGGCGACGATGCCGCCCTCGAAGTAAAACGTGCTCGAGTAGCCGAGGATCTCGTCGGCGAGCGCGATCTCGAGGCTCTTGTTCAAGTAGGCCATCTCGCGCAGACGGTGGAGGATGACGTCACGGTCGAACCTGGTCTCGGGGAAGATCTGTGGGTCGGGCCAGAATCGGACGATGGTGCCTGTGCGGTCGGTCTTGCCCACCGGCTTGACGCCGCCCTTCGGCACGCCCCGCTCGTACTCCTGGTGGTACACCTTGCCGCCCCGATGCACCCAGACTTGGAGGCGCTGGCTGAGGAAGTTGACGGCCGAGACGCCGACTCCATGGAGCCCTGACGAGACCTTGTAGCCGCCCCCGCCGAACTTGCCGCCCGCATTGAGGCGGGTCATCACGAGCTCCAGGGCGGAGAGGCCTTCCTTCTTGTGCACGTCGACCGGGATGCCACGGCCGTCGTCGTCGACCTGGACGCTGCCGTCGGCGAACAGGGTGACCACGATCCGGTGGGCGTAGCCGGCCAGCGCCTCGTCCACCGCGTTGTCCACCACCTCGTAAACCAGGTGATGGAGGCCGGTCGTGCTGGTCGAGCCGATGTACATGCTCGGACGCCGCCGCACATGCTCCCGGCCCTCGAGGACCTGGATCTGCTCGGCGGTGTACGCCACGTCCGCGCCCAGTGGTCTGGGCCTTGGGTCACGTCCCGGGAGCGGCTTGGAAACCGCCATTTACAGACGCACCTCGAGTGCGCCCGACCGGTGTTTTGGCCCTCCCAGCGCGGAGAACTCGTAGGGGTCAACTGGGCAGAACTTCAGATCCTCAATTCTACCGGATTTTGAATACGAAATGGCCTCCGGCGGGGTCTTAACAGGCGGGTTCGGGCACGGTCTCCGGAAGCGCTTTCCAGCGCAGGACGGGGTCTTCGCTCAGACCCTGCAGATAGGCATTGATCCGGCGCGCCGCGGCCACCTCGTCGAGGCGGCCGACCGGGGTGTGCTTGGGCTGGTCGTGGAGGCCTTGGGGGTTGGTTGCGGCCTCCGCCACGATGTCCTTGACCGCCGTCGCGAAGGAGTCCAGGGTGGCCTTGCTCTCGGTCTCGGTGGGCTCGACCATGATCGCTTCCGGGACCACCAGCGGGAAGTAGACGGTCGGGGCGTAGAAGTTGCGGTCGAGGAGGGCCTTGGCGATGTCCAGGGCCCGGATGCCGTTGTGGACCGTGAGCCCGTGCGCGCTGGCCACGAACTCGTGCATGCAGGGTCCGTCATGCGGCATCTCCAGGTCGTCCTCCAGCTGCTTACGGAGGTAGTTGGCGGACAGGACGGCGTCCTGCGAGGCCTGGCTCAGCCCGTCGCCGCCCATGGAGAGGATGTACGTGTAGGCGCGCACGAGCATCCCGAAGTTGCCGTAGAAGCTGCGCACCCTCCCGATCGACTGCGGCCGCTTGTGATCCAGCGTGAGGTGGCCGTTCGTCCGCTCGACCATCGGCGAGGGCAGAAAGGGCACCAGCTCGGCTTTCACGCCGACCGGGCCGGCGCCGGGTCCACCTCCACCGTGCGGCGTGGTGAACGTTTTATGCAGGTTCATGTGGACAGCGTCAAAGCCCATGTCGCCGGGTCTGCAGATCCCCATGAAAGCGTTCAGGTTGGCGCCGTCGTAATAGAGCATCGCTCCTGTGGAATGCACAAGCTCGGCTATATCGAGGATCTCGCGCTCAAACAACCCCAACGTGTTGGGGTTGGTCAGCATCAGCGCCGACGTGCGCGGAGAGAGCTTCGACTCGAGGTCGGCCAGGCTGATCCGACCGTCCCCGCCAGACCTGACCTCCAGCACCTGGAAACCGCTCAGGGCGGCGCTCGCCGGATTGGTCCCGTGAGCTGAGTCGGGAACGAGGACCTCGCTGCGTGCCTCGCCCTTGGAGTGCTGGTAGGCGCGGATCATGCGCAACGCGGTCCACTCGCCATGGGCGCCCGCCGCCGGCTGGAGAGTCACCCGGTCCACGCCCACGATCGCGCAGAGCGCCCGCTCGAGGCGCCACATGAGCTCGAGAGCGCCCTGAACCGTCTCCTCGTCCTGGTAGGGATGGAGGTCGGCAAAGCCCGGCAGGGCGGCTGCGGCCTCGTTGACCACCGGGTTGTACTTCATCGTGCAGCTGCCGAGCGGATAGAAGTTCTCGCTGATCGAGTAGTTGAGCGAGGCCATGCGGCTGTAGTGGCGCATGATCTCGGGCTCGCTAAGTCGTGGGAGGCCAGGCGGCTTGGCCCGGAGCGCGTCGTGCGGCAGCACGTCTGACGGCGCCGGCCCGTCGACTTCGGCGTCCGGCAGCCGCGGTGGGTCGACCGCCGGGCGGCTCAGCTCGAAGCTGAGGGGCTCGGTCATGACTCCAGGGCCGCCAGCAGCTCATCGAGGGCGCGCGCATCGTTGACCTCGGTGCACGTGAACGTGACCACGCCCTTGAGCTCGCGGAACCAGCGGTTGACGTCCAGCCCGCCGAGGATGCCTCTTCGGCCGAGCTTGCGCAGCACCGCCGGCGCCCTGGGGACCCGAATCGGGAACTCGTTCAGGAACTGTCGCTCGGGGAAGGCCATCTCCCAGCCCGGCAGGGCGGCAAGCCGATGGGCGAGCGCGTGGGCCCGCTTGAAGCTCACCTCTGCGACGTGGCGCAAGCCGTATGGACCCATGTAGGTCAGGTAGACCGCGGCGGCCAGCGCGCACAGGGAGTGGTTGGTGCAGATGTTGGAGGTCGCCTTCTCGCGCCGGATGTGCTGCTCGCGGGCCGCGAGGGCGAGGACGAACCCGCGCCGCCCCGCGGCGTCGTGCGCTGTGCCCACGAGACGCCCGGGCAGCTTGCGGACCAGTTCGCGTTGGCACGCGATGAACCCGACATGAGGGCCGCCGAAGCTGGGTGGAAGGCCCAGCTGCTGGCCCTCGCCCACCGCGATGTCCGCTCCGTACTCGCCCGGCGGCGCCAGCACGGCCAGGCTGATCGGATCGACGCACGCGATGGCCAGCGCGCCGGCGTCGTGCGCCTCCGCAGTGAGCGCGCGAGCGTCCACGAGCAGCCCGAGAAAGTCAGGTTGCTGGAAGATCACGGCCGCCGTCTTCTTGTTCGGCTGGCCGCCTTTACGGACCTTGATCCCGCGTCCCTCGCCGAACACGCGAAGCACCTGCACGTACTCCGGATGGACGTAGCCGGAAACGATGACCTCGTTCCGTCCGGTCTGAACGAAAGCCATCATCGCCGCCTCGGCGACGGCGGTTGCGCCGTCGTAAAGGGACGCGTTGGCGACGTCGAGCGCCGTCAGCTCTGCGATCAGGGTCTGGAATTCGAAGATCGCCTGGAGCGTGCCCTGGCTCGCTTCCGCCTGGTACGGCGTGTAGGCGGTGTAGAACTCAGGCTTGGAGGTCACCGCCGCCACTGCCGCGGGGATGAACCGCCGGTAAACGCCGCCCCCCCGAAATGTGAGGCGGTCGGGAAAAACCCTGTTCCGATTGGCCAGCGCCGAGACCTCGGCCATCGTTTCGAACTCCGAAAGACCGTCCGGGAGCTGGAGAGATCCGAGACGTAGGGATTGTGGGATGTCGACGAGAAGGTCGCTCATGGAGCTCACGCCGATCGCCTCGAGCATCGCCGACCGGTCCTCCGGGGAATGGACGAGGTAAGGCAACTTACTCGGCGGAAGCCTCGGTGACTTTTTTGTACCCCGCCTCGTCGAGCAGGTCGTCTGGCAGGTCGCCCGCAAGGTCGAGCTTCAGGATCCAGCCTTCACCGTAGGGGTCGGAGTTGATCAGCTCTGGTTTGGACGACAGCTTTTCGTTGACCGCGGTGATCCGCCCGGCGATGGGCGCGTACAGGTCGCTCGCGGCCTTGACCGATTCGATGACACCGAAGGTCTCTCGCGCCGCGAGCTTGCGACCGGTGCTCGGCAGCTCCATGAAGACCACGTCACCCAGCTGCGACTGCGCGAAGTCGGTGATGCCGATGGTGGCCTGATTGCCGTCGACCGTGACCCACTCGTGCGTCTTGGTGTAGCGACGGTCAGCCATTCGAATCTCCTTCTTCTCGCTGAATGGACCTGGTCAAGGCTTGGTCGGCGAGGCGGCCGAGCGCGCCGATCCCCGATAGAAAGGAAGCTTGACCACCTCAGCCTGTGCCTCCCTGCCTCTGAGCTCGACCGCGACCCTGTCTCCGATTCGAAATGTACCCGCTTCCACCATCGCGAGCGCGATCGGATAGCCGAGGAAGAAGGAATGGGTGCCGCTTGTGATCAGGCCGATTCGCTTGCCATCGGACACCACCCCGGCTCCATGGCGCGCGATGTTGCCCGGTTCCGTCTTGAGCCCGATCAGCGTACGGCGCGGCCCAGCTGCCTTGATTTGCTGCAAAGCCTCGCTGCCGACGAAGACGCCCTTGCCGAGCTTGACCGTCCAGCCGAGTCCGGCTTCATACGGATTGACCGACTCGTCCATATCGTTGCCCCACAACCGCAGCGCGGCTTCGAGTCGCGTCGCGTCCCGGGCGCCGAGGCCGGCCGGCAGCACTCCCGCCGATTGGCCCCGTTCCAGGATGGCGTCCCAGACTTCCGCCACGCGGTCGCTGCTGATGAACAGCTCGAAGCCGTCCTCGCCCGTGTAGCCGGTGCGGGAGACCAGCGCGTGGACCCCGGCCACATCGCCGCCGCGAAATCCGAAGTAGGGCAGATCGTGCAGCCCCTCGGCCGGCAGCAGCTCCTCTGCTCGCGGCCCCTGGTACGCAAGCAGCCCGAGTTCGAACGTGCGGTCTTCGATCTCGACGCCGGCCAGGGCGTGCTCACGCAGCCAAGCGAGGTCACGCTCGCGGTTGGAAGCGTTGACGACCACGAAGAAGCCTTCGCTGCCCCGGTACACGACCAGGTCGTCGATGATGCCGCCTGCTTCGTTGCAAAGCAGGTTGTATTGCGCCTGGCCGTGGACGAGGGCAGCGATGTCGTTGGTCACCACATGCTGCAGAAAATCGAGGCTGGCGTCTCCGGCGATACGGAACCGGCCCATGTGCGAGACGTCGAACAGGCCGGCCGACTTGCGTACGGCGAAGTGCTCGTCGCGGATCGAGGTGTACTGCTGCGGCATCTCCCATCCGCCGAAATCGACCATGCGCCCACCGAGGGACACGTGGCGGTCGTAGAGAGGGGTCCGCTTCAGGGTGCTACTCGCCGTCAATCGTGTCGTCGGAGTCGATGGCGTCGGGGTCGATGAACGCCAGCAGCTCCTCGTCGTGGCGGCGCCTCGCCTCGGCCACCACCTGGGCCACGTAGCGGGTGCGCTCCACCGTCCACTCCAGCTTTTCGGCGATCTCGCTTTCGTTGGGTGCGCGCCGCAGCTGGCGTGCCAGCAAGAGCTCCGTGCGCTCGTAATCGCCGGCGGCCGTGACGAGAAGCTCCGCATCGCGCACAGCGGCGGCTTCCGCGACCAGGGCAGCGTCCATCTGCTCGGCCACCCTTTGCTCGGCGAACTTCGCGAAATCTGTTTCGCCGCTGGAGACGAAGGAGCGCACCGCGTCGACAAGGCCCAGCGATCCTTCCTGGACCAGGTCCGGCACGGAAAGGCCCTTCTGATCACGCGCTTCGGCGAGCCGGATCACCAATCCGAGATTCGCAGCGACGAGCCGGTCCAGGCTTGTCCGGTCGCCGGCGGAAGCCTTCTCGAGGAGCGTTTTCGCCTCGACCGGGTCAATCGGCGGCGTGGTCCGGGCCTCTCTGCGCAGCTCACGAATCAGCGCCTCCTCATCGCCCGTGTTGAACGGTTGAGCCCCCACCGCGCCGATTTTACGCGCCACCCGGACGCCCCTCTCCGATCGAATGTTCCACGTTTTACATCGGGGGTTGCCATACTCCAGACATGCGCGCGCGGGTTGCGCTCCGCCTCGGCTGGGCCGTCATTGCCGCCGCCGCGCTGCTGCCCTTGAGCGCTGCGGCGGCGTCAGCGCGTCACGTCGAGGAAGCGGACCTCAACGGTGACATCAACACGATCATGGCTTCCTACATCCAGACCTCGGTCAGTCGCGCCGAGGCCGACCGCGCGGACGCCCTCCTCGTCGTGGTCAACACGCCGGGCGGCATCTCGACCTCCATGGATGAGATCGTGACGAGCCTCCTCAACTCCAAGGTGCCGGTCGTCGTCTATGTGTATCCGAGCGGCGCTCGCGCCGCATCGGCGGGCCTGTTCGTCGCCCAGGCGGCCGACATCCTGGCGATGGCGCCGGGCACCAACATCGGCTCCGCCCACCCGATCCAGGCCACCGGTGCCGACCTGACCGGCGACCTGGGCGCGAAGGTGCTCAACGACGCGGTCGCGCGCGTGCGCAACCTCGCGACGATGCACGGACGCAACGCCGACTGGGCGGAGCAAGCGGTGCGCAAGAGCGTGAACATCAATGCCGAGGAGGCGGTGACGCTCCATGTCGCCGACCTCGAGGCCCCGGACATCGGCACGCTGTTGAGCCAGATCGACGACCGCGAGGCGCAGCGCCCGAACGGCACCGTGGTCTTCCACACCGCCGGCGCGACAGTCGACGACTTCGCCATGCCGTTCTGGCAGGTTTTCCTGAACGCGCTCATCGACCCGACCATCGCGGCGCTGCTGATCATCGTGGCCGGCTACGGCATCATCACCGAGCTCTCGAATCCCGGCCTCATCCTGCCTGGCGTGGTGGGAGGGCTCGCGGCGATCCTGGCGATCGTTTCCCTGGCCAACCTGCCCGTCAGCATTGCCGGCGCCCTGCTGATGCTGCTCGCTCTCGTGCTCTTCATCGCCGACCTCAAAGCGCCAACACACGGATTTCTCAGCGTCGGCGGCGTTTTCGCCTTGCTCCTCGGCATGGCGTTTCTTGTCAACACCGGGCCGATCGGCCTCGGCGTCAACCCTTGGGTCTCGCTCGTGACGGCGGTCCTGACCCTCGGCTTCTTTGCTTTCTTCATCCGCAAGGTGATCGCCGCGCGCCGCCAGCCTGCTTTTGTCGGCGGCGACAGCATCGTCGGCGCGGTCGGAGAGGCGCGTGAGGAGCTTGCGCCCGAGGGTCTAGTCTTTGTCTCAGGCGCGCTCTGGAAGGCAACCTCCACCTCGCCGATCCCCGCGGGGTCGGCCGTGCGTGTGGTGGGACACGAGGGTCTTCACCTCCAGGTGGCACGCGAGAACGGACAGGCCAAGGAGAGGAAATAGTTGGACGCGTTTTCGGTAGGGCTGATCGTCGTCGTCCTCGTGATCGCGCTCATCGCGGTGTTCTCGAGCCTGCGCATCGCCGCCGAGTACGAACGTGGCGTCGTCTTCCGGCTCGGCCGACTGATCCCGCTCAAGGGACCGGGACTCTTCTTCATCATCCCGTTCGGGGTCGATCGCCTCGTCAAGATCGATCTGCGCACGATCACGCTCGAGGTGCCGCCGCAGGAGATCATCACCAACGACAACGTGACCGCCAAGGTCAACGCCGTCATCTACTTCCAGGTGATCGACGCCCGCAAGGCGGTGACCCAGGTTCTCAACTACATCAACGCCACATCTCAGATCTCGCAGACCACCCTGCGTGCCGCCCTCGGCCAGAGCACCCTCGACGAGCTGCTCGCCAACCGGGAGAAGATCAACCAGAACCTGCAGCGGATCATCGACGAGCAGACAGAGCCATGGGGCATCAAAGTCGCGGTGGTTGAGATCAAGGACGTCGAGCTGCCGAGCACGATGCAGCGGGCCATGGCCAAGCAAGCGGAGGCCGAGCGCGAGAAGCGCGCCAAGATCATCAACGCCGACGGAGAGTTCCAGGCTTCCCAGACTCTGGCCAATGCGGCTCAGGTGATCTCCTCCCAGCAGGGCGCCCTCCAGCTGAGATTCCTGCAGACGATGGTTGAGATCGGATCCGAGAAGAACACCACGGTCATCCTGCCGCTGCCGATCGAGCTCTTCAAACCTTTGATCGAGTTTGGCAAGGCAGTGGTCGACGGGTCGCCGTCGACACCCGTATCCGACAAGGGCGCAAAGACCGGCTGACCGCTCAACTTCCCCTCGACGTCGCGACCGCCGTGGTCGAGCTGACGCCGCTGCCGCTGGTCCTCATGGCCAACGCCGCTGTCGGCAAGCGCTGGGCCAACCTCGCCGCCGAAATCCTGTCGGGCGTCGCCGGCGGGCTGATTTGCCTGCTGGGCGCCGCCGACCTCGCCGGCGCGAAGGTGCTCACGCCGGCGGCCAACTCGAACTTCCAGCTGGCGCTCGACGTAACCGTCATGGCCACGGGCCTGGCGGCGGCGGCCATTGCTTCGCACCCGGTGCGCAAGCGGGTGGGGCAAGTGCTGCCGATCGATCCCGACAGCCCGGTGCATGCCCTGGCGCTGGCCTTGACCGTGATCCTGCTGGGCGTCGACCTCGCGGTCGTCGCTTTTACGGATGTCCTGGCGACGGCTCAATCTCAGCCTCCGCTGACCATCGCCGACCTGATCTTCGATGAGACGCCTTTCCTGGTTTTTGCGCTCGTCGGGGTGGGCCTTTTCGTCCGCCGCGAGCTGCCGGACACCGCGCGCCGGCTCGGTCTCGTCCTCCCCACCTGGTGGCAGATCGCGATCGCGCTCGCGGCGGCGGGAGTGTTCTTCGTCTTCGTCCAGCAGGTCGACATGCTGAGTCATGCCTGGACGCCCGGAATCGCTCATCGAGTGGACGCCGCGACCAACCACCTCTTCGGGCAGTTGAGTTGGCCCGGCGGCGCGCTCGCCGTCGCGCTCATTCCGGGGCTTTGCGAGGAGGTTCTATTCAGGGGGGCGCTGCAGCCCCGGATCGGGTTGCTGGCCACAGCGCTCCTGTTCACCTCGATCCACACCCAGTACGCCCTGTCGCTCGACACGGTCGCCGTCCTGGTGATCGCCCTCGGGCTCGGCCTCCTGCGCAAGTACACGAACACCACCACTTCGGCCGCATGCCATATCAGCTACAACCTGTTGGTTGGCATCAGCCTCGCGGGTGCGGTCGCGAACATCGCGGTCGGGGCCGAGGTCGCCCTCATCGCTGTCTCGATTTATGTGATCTGGTCGCGCCGGCGGCGCCCGGCCGCGCCGGCTCAGCCTTAACATACCTGGCTGGCCATCCTCTCCGGCCAGGGATAGAATTTCGCTCAATGACCCAAGATGTAGGAGCCGTAAGCGACACCAGACCCAACATGTTGGCGACGATGGCTCCTCCGATCATCGCCGTCGTCAACCAGAAAGGCGGTGTGGGGAAAACCACCACGGCGATCAACCTCAGCGCGGCCATGGCCGAGGTGGGCCATCCGACGCTGCTGGTCGATCTTGATCCGCAAGCGAACTCCACGTCCGGCCTGGGCCTCGACCCGGCCCGCGCCCGCCTGAGCGTTTACCACCTGCTGACGGGCGAGGCCGCGGTCGAGCAGGTGGTTCAGCCGACCGGCGTGGCCGGCCTCACCCTGGTCCCGTCCCACATCGACCTGGCGGGAGCAGAGATCGAGCTCGCCGGGATGCCGGACCGCGAGGCTCTGCTCCAGAAGGGCCTCGCCGTCATCCCCCCAGGCGTCGAGATCGTCTTGATCGACTGCCCTCCTTCGTTGGGCCTCCTGACGCTCAACGCCCTCGTCGCGGCGACCAGCATGCTCATCCCGACCCAATGCGAGTACTTCGCGCTCGAAGGTCTCCGACACCTCATGTACACGCACCAGCTGGTGCGCTCGCGCCTCAACCCAAAGCTCGCGATAGCCGGCATCGTGATGACGCAATTCGACACGCGCACGACGCTGGCCTGGGACGTCTTGCAGACCGTGCGCCGCACCCATCCGCACCACGTGCTCGAGACGTTGATCCCTCGGAACGTGCGCATCAGCGAAGCACCGAGTCACGGCAAGTCCGTGCTCGAATACGACCCCACGTGTCGAGGCGCGGCTGCGTACCGCGCGCTCGCGAAGGAGCTGCTTGAACGATGAGCCAACCACGACCGCGCGGCCTCGGCCGCGGACTCGACGCCCTGATCCCGATGTCCAGCTCCGGCGAGGCCCTGGTGCCGCAGATGATCGCCGTCGACCAGATCCGGCCTTCGCGACAACAGGTGCGATCTCGATTCGAGGCTGAGCCCCTCGGCGAGCTGGCGGAGTCGATCCGCCTGCACGGCGTGCTGCAGCCCCTTCTCGTGCGGCCGCTCTCCGACGGCTATGAGCTCATCGCCGGCGAACGCCGCTGGCGGGCGGCACGGCTGGCCGGCCTGCAAGCCGTGCCGGCCGTCGTGCGGAGCGACGCCGCCAACGATTCACAGCTGGTGCTCGGCCTCATCGAAAACCTGCAGCGCACGGACCTCGATTCGATCGAGGAGGCGCGCGGACTACGCCGTCTGATCGAAGAGTTCGGGCTGACGCATGAGGAGGTCGCAGACCGCCTGGGCAAGCATCGCGTCTCCGTCACGCAGTCGCTACGCCTGTTGGGCGGGTGCGCCGCGGTGCAGTCGGCGGTTGCATCCGGCGTCATCAGCGCCGGACACGCGCGCGCGCTCATCGCCCTGGAGAGCCAGGCGGTGCAGGAGCAGGGCCTGAAAGTCGTGATCGCGAAACACCTTTCGGTCAGGCAGACCGAGAACTGGGTCAGGACATACCGTCCGCGTCGCCGCAGGCATGGCGACTCTTCCGCCGACCTGCGCGCCATCGCCGCTGATGTCGAGTCGAGCCTCGGTGTGCCCATCAAGCTCAGCGGAAGCCTCAACCGAGGCACGCTCGAAGTGCGCTATTCGAGTCGCGAAGAGCTCGAACGGGTCTGCGCTAAGCTCGTCTCCTAGACGCATGGCGGCCCAACACGAATCAGCGGCTGGCGCCGCCTCAAGCGAAGGTTCCACTGCCTCTTCGCTCTTGCGCGAGGTTGCAGAGGTCGTCGTGCTCGCGGTGATCCTTTACGTCGGGATCAGCTTCGCCGTCCAGGCGGTCCACGTCGAAGGCCTTTCGATGTGGTCGACGCTGGACAACAACGATTACCTGATCGCCAACAAGATCGACTACAGACTCCATGCGCCGCAACGCGGCGACATCATCATCCTTCGCCCTCCCACCAACAACTCGACCGACTTCATCAAACGCGTGATAGCGCTGCCGGGCGAGAAGCTTTTGATTCGCAGCGGTATCGTCTACATCAACGGCCACAAGCTGGACGAGCCTTACCTGCCGGACGAGTGGACGAACGACAACAGCTATCCGCACAACGGATCCGACGGCGAGGTGATGCCCGCGAATTCCTACTTCGTCATGGGCGACAACCGGAATCGATCGCAGGACTCGCGCTTCTTCGGCCCCATCACGCGTGACCGTATCGATGGCAAAGCGTGGTTCCGCATCTGGCCTATCGATCATTTCGGCAACATCTACTCGCAGGTGCCGATTCTCGAAACGGGCACCGCGTCAGTGGGCTCCAGGCAACCGGCGATCGCCTAAACCTCGAGGTCGCTCAGGCTCCAATCGCGAGTCGGAAGGCGCTGTCGCGAACGAAGGGACCGATGATCGACATCTGGATCGGACCGCTCAACACCGCCTCCGCGACGCGCTTCACGTCGGCGGCAGTGACCGCGTCCACCAGCGTGAGCTCTTCATCGATCGACTTGATCTCTCCTAAGAGCAGCTCCTGGTAGGTCAGCCAGAAGGCCACGCCGTTGGTCGTTTCCAGCTCCAACCTCAAGCGGCCTTTCGTGAACTCTTTGGCGCGCGCCAGGTCTTCAGGCGAGACCTCGGTCTCGCCAAGACTGCGAAGCTCGGCCATCACCGCGTTGACCGCATCCACGGCCTTCTTCGGATCGACGCCGATGTAGACGCCGAGGTAGCCGGTGTCGCGATGCTTCTGCGTGAAGCTGTGTACGTCATACGCGAGGCCGAGTCGTTCGCGGATGTTCAGGAACAGGCGGGAGCTCATCCCTTCGCCGAGCACCGTGTTCAAGAGGTCAAGCACGTAGCGGTCCGGATCGAGGTAGCTGAGCGCGCGGGAGCCGAGGCAGATGTGCGCCTGCTCCGTCGCTCGCCGCTTGATCAGCACGCGCGGACCCTCAAGCGGCGGGGGCGGCAACGCGGGCTGCGCGCCATCGATGTCGCGCCGCAAGGAGAGGCTGCGCGTGACCACCGCCGCCGTTTCGTCCTCGTCGAGCGAGCCCGCCGCGCCGACAACGAGGTTGGGCAGCCGGTAGTGCGCGTCGGCGTACTCGAGGATGTCGTCGCGGGTCAATCTCGAGACCGACTCTTCGGTCCCGGCGATGTCGCGGCCCAGCGGATGGTCCGGCCAGATCAGCTCCTCGAAGAGGTTCTGGACGTAGTCCTGAGGCTGGTCCTGGTACATGCGAAGCTCTTCGAGAATCACCATCCGTTCGCGTTCGACGTCTGCCGGATCGAGCCTGGAGTTGGCGACGATATCGGAGAGGACGTCGAGGCCCAACGCCATGTGCTCGGACGGAACCCTCGCCCAGTAGGCGGTCAGCTCTTTGTCCGTCGACGCATTGATGAAACCGCCTACGCCCTCGATCGCGTCCGCGATCTCCTTTGGCGAAGGACGCCGCCTGGTGCCCTTGAAGAAGAGGTGCTCGATGAAGTGAGAGGCGCCTGCGAGGCGCTCGTCTTCAAGCCGCGAACCGCCGCCGAACATGAAAACGACGCTCGTCGAGTGGCGCTCCGGCATCGTCTCCGTAACCAGGCGCGCCCCTCCTGGCAACGCGTGGACCCGATGCGGGGAGCCCATTGGGAGGCCAAAGTATAAGAGCGCCTCAGTTCGCGCCGCCCTCTCTTAAGGCACCCAGCGCGGCATAGAGCGTCATGGCGACGAAATCGGCCGGCATCCCGTCCGAAACGGCGTCGAGAGCCTCGCCCAGGTAGCGCCGCACGTTCTGAACGCGGTCGACTTCGCCCAGCTCGAGGCAGTCTCGAATGGCCTCTGCTATCTCGGTCGGGGTGATCTCCTCGTCGCCCGCCTCGTCCGCGACGGAGTTGACCAGAGCGATCGCCTTCCGGATCCGATCCGCGGCGGCCCGCCGGCCGGCCGTGCCCCCGTTTTCCGTTAGCTCTCGGCCGGCTTGCGCGGCCCGACCACGACGCGCCGCTCGGGTTCTTCGCCGATGCTCGAGCTCGTCACGTCGGCGTCGCCTTCGAGCGCAAGGTGGATCGCCCGCCGCTCGAACGGCTGCATCGCATCGAGCGTGATGGCGTCGCCCGTCATCTTGACCTGGCGCGCCGCGCGGATGGCGATCTCGCGGACGGTGTGCTCCCGCCGCTGGCGGTAGCGCTCGACGTCGACGATGACGCGCTCTCCCTCGGCAAGATGCTTGCCGACCATCACATTCGTGACCGACTGCAGAGCGCGCAGCGTCTCGCCGCGCCAGCCGATCAGCGGGCCCAGATCCCGGCCGCTGATGTCCAGCGTGATCGGATCGGCGCCCTGCCGCACGCTGACTTGCGCCCGGACACCCATGTGCTTCAGCAGGCCTTCGACCAGAGTTTTCGCCGCTTCGGCCTTGCCATTGGTCGGCGCCGTCGCCGCCCCGGTTGTCGGAGCGCCCTGCTCGATGATCGTGACCTCGACGACGGTCTCTTCGGGCGTCTCGCTGAGGATCTTGACGTCGACGTTGCGCCGGCTCTCCTGGAGCTCCATGAGCGCGGCGTCGACCGCCTCGTCCAGCGTGCGGCCGCGGCCTTCAGCGGATCTCAAGTTCGTTCACTCCTTGCGGTTGATTTTTTTCGGCTTTCTCTGCTTGTTCGAGCCGCCCGGCTGCCCTGACTTGGCGCCGTTTGGCCCCGCCTTGCTCGTGAAGCTGGAAGATGCCTTGCTCGGCAGCGCCGGCGCTCCCCCCGCGACAGTCCTGAACCGCGACGGCAGCAGGTTGCCCCACCCGACCACGAAGCTCTGCTGAATGATACTTACGCAGTTCCCGATGAACCAGTAGAGGCCGAGTCCGGCGGGAACGTTCAAGGCGAAGTAGCCGATCATCAGGGGCGAGATCCACACCATCGTCCGCTGCATCTGCAGCGTCTGGAGCTCCTGCTCGGTCGGGTTCGGCGGCGACGGCATCTGCAGCATCTTCGACTGGATGAACGTCGTGATCGCGGCGAGCAGGGGGAAGATGAGGTACGTGATCGCCGGAATCGGCAGGCCTGGAAACATCAGCTCGTGGTTGGGGTTTTGGTTGAGGTTTGCCAGGAACAGGAAGTGCGTGGCGATGTCGTGCCCGCGACCGAAGTTGGTGAACACGTAGTAGAGAGCCGTCAGGATCGGCAGTTGAACGATCAAGGGCAGGCAGCCGATCAGACCGCCGAACGGGTTGACCCCGTGTTCCTGGTACAGCTTCATCATCTCGGTGTTCAGCCGCTGCGGCTCTTTCTTGTACTTCTTGCGAAGCTCCGCGACCTGCGGGGCGAGCTTGCGCTGCTCGACCATCGTCCTGCGCTGAGTCACGAGCTGGAACTGCTGGAGCGGTGCGAGCAGCAGCCGGATCAGGATCGTCAGGAAGATGATCGCTACGCCGTAGGCGCCGATCGTATTGAAGACCGCTATGCCGACGACGTGGGTGTAGATAAAGCTGAGCGCGCTCTGCAGGGTGACGCCGAAGATCGTCCACCATGCCGACTGGATGGGGTGAAAGATGTCGAATGGCGAGCTGAGAAAGATGGCCTTGTCCCCTAAGGCACCGGGTCGTACCCGCCCGCGGCGAAAGGATGGCAGCGGGCGATGCGGGCCGCTCCCATCCAGCCGCCTCTGAGCCAGCCGTACTTGTCGATCGCCTCGTACGTGTAGTGCGAGCACGAAGGGTAGTAGCGGCAGGAGGGCGGCAGAACCCGAGCCAGCGTGAGTTGGTAACCGCGGATCAGCAACAGAAACAGCTTCGTCATGGCTTGAAATTGGCGAGCCTGAGCGCAGCCAGCGCCGCCTCCGCCTTCAGGTCGGCGTATGTGACTTCGAGCGCCGCCGGGCGGGCGATCAGGACCACGTCATATCGTATTCCCACCTGGCTCAGCGGCGAATCAGGTCCGAGCAGACCGGACCGTGCGACCTCGCGCAGCCGTCGCCGGGCGCGGTTGCGATCGACCGAGCCCTTCACGGTCCGGCTGACCGTGACGCCGATCCGGTTCTCCGGCGCCTGGGTGGGCACGGCAAATCCGACCAGGGCGCGACCGGTGTGAAAACGCCGGCCCCCAACGGCTTTCTGGAAGTCCGAGCGTTGGCGAAGCCGCAATCGTTTCTTCATCGAGGAGGGCCGTGCATGGGCCGCGCTGGCCTCGCGATCGGCCGCTAAGAGGCCAGCCGCTCTCGCCCTTTTCGGCGGCGGTTACGAAGCACGCGGGCTCCGCCCCGCGTGCTCATCCGGCGCAGGAAGCCGTGAACGCGCCGGCGGTAACGTTTCTTGGGTTGATAGGTCCTTTTGATCGAGCCAGTGTAGCGGAGGGAAATGGCTCCACAAATGACACCGGCCCTATCACTTCATCACATGACCAACGTGCCTTGCGGTATCCACAGGCCAGTGCTATAGTGCCCGCCCGGAAGCATTTAGCCCAGGCGTCGAGCCAGACCTCCAGTACAGATCGCACCACCGAGTTCCACTAGTAATTACAAGCTAGGCAACACTTAGTCGTACAACACCGCTTCCATATTTCGGGATCGACCGGATAGTGGATTTCGGACAGGTCGGCGCCGCCAGCCTGTGGAAATCCGGTCCGCTCTTTTCCACAGGCACCAAGGAGGCGGAGCTCATGCTCGAAGAGCTTCGGTTGAATCCGCGGTCCCAGGCAGAGCGATTCAAACGTCGCTACCAGGGCCAAAGCGCGGCTACCGAGGACAGCACGGTTGATCCCAGATTGTCCACAGGTTTTGCGGATGGAGCGCGCCTGCACTCCACAGGGCCGGCGGGGCTCATCCAAGGCAGGGTGGGCGCAAAAAAGGAGGAGGTGGGGTGAACCAGGATCAGGTCTGGTCGCAGGTGCAAGAAGAGCTGCGCTTTCAGCTTGCCAAGCGCACCTACGACATGTGGCTCAAGAACACGTCGGTCGTCTCCGCCGATGGAGGCACCTTTCGGATCGGCGTGCCGAGCAAGCTCGCCAAGGATTGGCTCGAAGATCGGTTTTCGGGCTTGATCCAGGAAACCCTGCAGGCGGTCACCGGCTCTGAGGTCGATATTGATTTTGTGATCGCTCCTTCCGGCCACCGCCCTGCCCACGCGCTCTTCGAAAGCGACGATGACAACCATCGCGACAACGGTCACGACAACAACGCACCTGAACCGATCCCAGAAGCCGAGCTCGTCGCTCCCTCCGAGTTGAATGCACGCTTCCGGTTCTCATCATTCGTCGTTGGTCACAACTCACAGTTCGCTCATGCTGCCGCGAAGGCCGTGGCGGAGGCGCCCGGCGACAGCTACAACCCGCTCTTTCTGTATGGAGGCGTTGGTCTGGGCAAGACCCACCTGATGCACGCCATCGGTCATGAGGTGCACGAGCGTTTTCCCCGCAAGCGCGTCGTGTATCTGACCTCGGAGCAGTTCACCAACGAAGTGATCAGCTCGATTGCGACCGCACGCATGGGCGAATTCCGCCACAAATACCGCACGGTCGACGTGCTGCTGATCGACGACGTTCAGTTCCTCGCCGGCAAGGACCGGACCAAGGAAGAGTTCTTCCATACCTTCAATGCGCTTCACGAGATCAACAAGCAGATCGTCATCTCGTCCGACCGCCCGCCCAAGGAGATCCCTACGCTCGAGGACCGGCTGCGTTCGAGATTCGAATGGGGTCTTATCGCTGATATCCAGTCGCCGGACTTCGAGACTCGCCTCGCCATCCTTCACTCCAAGCTCGGCGACAACATGAGCTTGATCCCTGAAGAGGTGCTCAGCTTCATCGCACACAAAGTCCAGCGAAACATCCGCGAGCTGGAGGGCGCGCTGACGCGCGTCCAGGCTTTCGCGGCGGTCCATCAGCGGCAGGTCGACCAGGAGGAAGCTGCACGCCTGCTTTCCGACATCATTCCTGCCGGCACACGCAAGCCCATCAACGTGGAGCGAATCCAGTCCCTCGTCGCCGACTACTACAACGTCACGCTCGAAGATATGAAGGGGAAGCGGCGCGACAAGCACATCGTCTTCCCGCGCCAGGTCGCCATGTTCCTGGTGCGCGAGGAAACCCCATCCTCGCTGCCGGCGATTGGAAAAGCTTTCGGCGGACGCGATCACACGACCGCGCTGCACTCAATCGAAAAGATCGCCAACGAATTGAAAGAAGACGAGCGGCTCCGTTACGAAGTCCAGGCCATCCGCGAAAAGCTGTACGTCCAGTGAGCCAGTTGTCCACACGTTTTGAGAACCGGCTTGGGATGAGAGTGGTATGGACCGCCAGTGGCCATTTCATACCCAGCGGCTCAACAGCCTCGGGCGGTCCCCACTACGATTCCCCAGAGCTTATCCACCGTCCATTTCGATCTGTAAATGATCTCGACATCCACAGTTCGCACAGCGCTTACTGTTATCGGTTACGGATGACTTCTATTAAGAGAATCTCTATCAACGGGGGACAACTTTCGTGAATGCCAAAGTTCTCACTGCTCAAATGAAGGTGACATGCAGGCCGGCAATCTTTGGTCAAGCGCTGCAGGTGGTTTCGCGGGCCATCTCCAGCCGGACCACGCTGCCGATCCTCAACAACATCCTCATCGAGACGACATCGGAGGGCCTGGCGCTCACCGCCACCAACCTCGAGATCGGAATTCGCAAGCTGGTTCCCGCCGAGGTTGAAACAGAGGGTTCGACGACGGCGCCTGCCCGCCTTTTGACGGACTTCGTCGGAACGCTGCCTGACGACGACCTTGAGATGACGCTCGATGGGGCGACCCAATCGCTGAACCTTAGGTGCGCCCGTTTCGACACCCACATCAAATGCATCGAGGCTGAAGAGTTCCCTCCGGGACCGCGGCCGGACGAAGGCGACCGCCTCGAGGTCGCGCTCGATGACCTCGTCGGCGCCGTCGAGCAAACGCAGATGGCCGCGTCAACCGACGAGGCCCGGCCTGTCTTGACCGGTGTGCTGGTGCAGGTGCAAGGTGGCAATCTGACGCTGGCCGCGACCGACGGTCACCGCCTGGCGGTGAGGAAGCTTGCGGCCGCCGGGTCGAGCGACCTCGAAGCGAGCCTCATCGTCCCGGCGCGGGCCCTGGCTGAGCTGTCCCGGGTTCTCAAGGGCGAACCTGGCAAGGTCGAGGTGATCATCTCCAAGGCGCGCAACCAGGTATTTTTCCGTGCCGGCAGCTCCGAGCTGACCTCGAGGCTGATCGATGGAAAGTATCCCAACTACGCACAGGTTATCCCCAGCAAGAGCTCGACCAAGGTGAAGGTCTCGACCGCTGAGCTCACCCAGACAGTCCGCGCCGTCTCCCTTTTCGCGCGGGACAGCGCGAATGTCATTCGGGTCAAGGCACAGGCCGGAGAGCTCACGCTGTCCGCCACCACCAACGAGGTGGGCGACAGCAAAGCCGAGATGGCCGCCGACGTCGACGGATCCGACATCCAGATCGCCTTCAACGCCCGCTACGTTCTCGATGCCCTCGGAGTGATCGGGGAGGATGAGGTCGAGCTGCTGTTCGACGGTCCCCTGAGTCCGGGGCTGATGCGGCCGCCGGGCAAGGAGCACTACCTCTACGTGATCATGCCCGTGCGGGTGGCAATGTCCTGAGCGCACGGGAAAGGTGCGCCTCCGGAGACTTCAGCTCAAAAATCACCGCAACTACGCGCGGCTAGATCTCTCGCCGGGACCGAGCGTCAACGTCTTCATCGGCGCGAACGGGCAGGGCAAGACAAACCTGCTCGAAGCTGTCGCCATGCTGGCGCTTTCGTCCTCGCCGAGGGCGCGCCGCGAGATCGAGCTCGTTGGCCCCGCCGGCGCCGGCTCGCGAATCCAGGCCGAGATCGATACCGGGCAGTCACGGCGAGAGATTTCGATCGAGCTGGATGTGACGGGCGACAGGGCGCATCGCGCGATCGAGGTCGACGGGGCGAGGCGCCGCGCATTCGACCTACCCGGCCACTTCCGGGTGGTGCTCTTCTGGCCTGACGACCTGGGCCTTGTCAAGGCCGGTCCGGAGCTCCGGCGCAGGTTCCTCAACCAGATGCTTGTCCAGGTCGAGCCGGGCTACGCGCGTGCCCTGGCCGGGCTCCGCCGGGTGCTCGAGCAGCGCAACAGCCTGCTCAAGCGGATGGCGGCCGAGGATACCGGCGCCGACACGCTCGACGCATGGAATCAGGAGCTCGTCAAGGTCGGAGGCGAGATCGCCGCCGCGCGGACCAGGGCGGTCGCCGAGCTCGCGCCTGAGGCGGCTCGTTGCCACGCCGAAATCGCGTCGGGCGAGCGGCTGGAGATCGAGTACCAGGGGCCTCCGGAAAACCTGGCAGAAGCTGTGAATAACTCCCTCGCCGAAGACCTCCGGCGCGGTTCCACGAGCGTGGGTCCGCATCGAGACGACATTCGGGTTCTTCTCGATGGTCAGGAGGCCCGCTCCTACGCCTCCCAAGGTCAGCAGCGAACGGCGGTCGTGAGCTTGAAGCTCGCTGAAGCGGCCCTGATCGAACGGCGAGCCGGCGAGAGGCCGGTGCTCTTGCTTGACGATGTCCTTTCAGAGCTTGACGGAGACCGCCGGGCCGCTCTTCTCCAAGAGGTCGCGGTTGGAGGCCAGGTCATCATCACGTCGGTCGAGGCGGGGCCGTTTCCACCCGATCTGATCGCCAAAGCAATGGTCTGGACCGTCGAAGCGGGCAGGATTCAGCCCTGTGGATAAGCTGGGCAATATCCTGCCCAAAATCGTGCGCCGCCAGCCCGGCGGAGCCCGCCTGATGGGTATGCAGGTCGCCACGGCTTTTCGTCAGCTGATGGGCCCCGATGTCGCGGGGCTGTGCGACGAGGTCGAGCTGCGCTCGGGCACGCTTCTTGTCACCACCTCGAGCCCCGCGCTGGCCCATCAGCTGAGGCTCGACGCCGAAACCATCCTGGCTCGACTCAGCCGTCCGGACCTGGGCCGCAAGGTGCGGGTGCTCCGGGTGCGTATCGGCCGGTCGACGCCACAATGAGCCTCGGCTCGTGACGCTCGGTCGGGAGCAGTCCCAAGCCGCCGCCCTCGGAACGGGTCCGGTGCGGGTGGTCGCCGGGGCGGGCACGGGCAAGACCGCGGTAATCGCCGAGCGATTTCGACGTCTCGTCACGTCCGGCGTGTCGCCGGCCTCGATCCTGGTCATGACCTTCACCGAGCACGCGGCCGCCGAGATGCGTCAGCGGATCGAGACGCTCATCGATGGCGCGGCGCCGGCGGTCGGCACGTTTCACTCCATCGCCCTTGGCTGGCTGCGCGAGGACGGACGGGCGATCGGCGTCCCAGCCGGTTTTCGCATCCTCGCCGGCGCCGACCGCTGGATCCTCGCCCGCGAGCTGATGTGGGGAATCGGCGACGCCGCACTGACAGGGGATGAGCGGCCGGACGATCTGGTGGCTCCGGCGCTCCAGATGCTCGAGCGTATGAAGCAGGAGCTGGTCCCGCTCGAACGTCTCCAGGCCTGGGCATCGTCCACCGACGACGCCGAGAAGGCCGAGCTCATGCGCGCGTGCCTGAAGCTGTTTCGCGCGTACGAAGGCGAGTGTCGCAAGCAGCGGTTACTGGATTTCGACGATCTCCTCCTCCTTGCGGTCCGCCTCTTCGAGAAGAGACCTGACGTTCTTCGGCGCTACACCGACCGCTATCCACACGTGCTCGTGGACGAGTACCAGGACCTCAACCTGGCGCAGGAACGATTGGTCGAGCTTGTCGCCGGCTCCGGGGCTCCTTTCGTTGTGGGCGATGACGACCAGTCGATCTACCGTTTCCGCGGTGCCTCGCGGGCAAGCCTCGAGCGATTTCTCGCCAGCTTTCGCCGGGCGCGCACCATAACCTTGGGCCGGAATCGGCGAAGCTCACGGCGCATAGTCGCCGCGGCCGCGGCTCTCATCGCGAACAATCCGGGCCGGCTGCCCAAACTGTTACGGGCCGACGCGAGCGGCCCCCATGTCCAGGTCTGGGAGAGCCCTGACGGAGCGTCCGAAGCGAGCGCAATCGCGCAGGAGATCGCTCGTCTCGCCGGCGAGAAAACTTCGTTTTCGTCGATCGCGGTGCTGTGCCGCACCAACGCCATCGCTCGACCCGTCGCAGCGGCGCTCGCTGCTGCGGGACTACCTCACGTCGTGATCGGTGGGCGTGGTTTTCATGACAGGCCGGAGATCAAAGACCTGATCTCGATCCTTCGCGTGGTGCGGGTTCGCGGCGATCTGGTTGCTCTGGCTCGGATCAGCGGGCGGCCCGCCATGGCGGCGGTGCCATCGCTGGTCGAACGTTTTGCCACGGCCGCGACACACCTCGACGTGCGCGACCTGTTCTTCGAGCTGATGGAGCAAACGGGCTACCTCGAGCGGCTGCGAGCCGGGCTTGAAGCCAGCGAGGCGGCGCGCGCAACCGCGAACGCGAGCCGCTTTGCAGAGATGATCGCGGAGTTTTGCGAAACCACGCCCGATCATTCGCTCGACGCATACATGCAACACCTCGAGCTCGTCCTGCTCTCGGGTGAGGACGAGGAACCGGCGCCGGTCGAGACAGGTGAGGCCGTCCAGGTCATGACCATCCACCAGTCCAAGGGCCTCGAGTTCGGCGTGGTGTTTGTCCCCGCGCTCGTCGAAGGCCGGCTGCCGCAATCCGGCCGCTCGCCGCGTTTCGAGCTTCCGCCCGCGGTGCTCGAGCCGTTGGTGCGCGGACGCGAAGACGTGATCTCCGAAGAGCGGCGGCTGCTCTACGTTGCCATGACACGCGCGCGGCATCAGCTGTACCTGACGCACGCGACTCACTACGACGGGGGACGGCGGTGGCGGGAGTCGCGATTTCTCGCAGAGGTCCGCGCCGCCGGACCGCGTGGGATTCTTGAGAAGCAGATTGCGGCGGCGCCACAGGCCCCTCCGCGGCCCACGGTCAACGGGCACGTCGGTGAGGTGCAGCTCTCCTACAGCGCGATGGCGTCGTATCTCGACTGTCCGCGCCAGTACTGGTATCGGCACATGCAGCGACTTCCGGTTGCGCAGAGCGCCGAAGCCGTCCACGGCCTGATCCTTCACGAGGTGCTCAGGCGGGCGGGCGAGCTCCGGCGAGATGGTGCTGCAATCAGCCGCGCGACCCTGAGCTCGATCCACGGCGATGTATGGAAGACCACAGGCTTCCCGGACCCGCGGCGCGTCCCGGCATTTCAGCGCATCGGTGCAGCGGAGCTCGAGGCTTATCGCGTGCGGGGCGGTTTCGATGCTGTCCCGGCTTACGTGGAGCAGGAATTCGACCTGGCTGTTGACGGCTGGAAGCTGCGCGGCGTGATCGACCGCATCGACCGCACCGAAGGTGGCTGGCGCATCATCGATTACAAGAGCGGCCGGCCGATCGCCCGGAAGAGGCGCGATTTGCAGGTGGCCCTATACGCGCTTGGCGCGACCGGCGCGCTCAAACTCGATCCGATTGAGCTGGAGGTTGTCTACCTTGCGTCCGGCGAATCGGTGCGAGTCGAAAGAGTCGCGGCGCTGGTGCGCGAGGCGCAGGCGGACGGATCCGAGGTTGCGGAGGGGATAAAGTCCGGCCGTTTCGACTCGCGACCCGAGAGGCGGCGCTGCCGCCTCTGCCCCTACAGGCTCGCCTGCGACGACGCCCTGTAGTGGGCAGCCAGGATCAGACACTCGCGGGCGATGTCCGACGAGGCGTAGGGATGCGCCAGCTCTTCCGCGTTGCGCGACATCTCGCGCCAGGTGGGGCCGCCCTCGGCCATGACGCGGACCTCGTCGAGCAGGTCCGATTCCCGAGGGGCGAAGGCGCCGATGCGCGACTCGACCACGAAGTCGACATTCGGCGTTTCCTGACCGGGCAGGAAGCCGGTGATCACAAGCGGGACGCCAGTCGCGAGAGCTTCGGCGATGGCGCCTGGACCCGCCTTCGTCACCACCAGGTCGCAGGCGCGCATCAGCTCGGGCATGTAGTCGACGAAGCCGAGCACCAGCATCGGCGTCGCGGCGGGCAGCTCCTGGAGGCGCCGGCGAAGCTTCTCGTTGCGGCCGCAGACGACCGCGAGCTGCCACGGATGAGGGTCGATGGCCAGCTCACGCGCCTGGGCCGCGAGATGCCCGACCCCGGCCGCGCCCCCCATGACGAGGACGGTGAATCGATGCTCGTCAAGGCCGAACCGGCGGCGCAGCGCCTGCTTCTCGCCTGGCGCCGGCGGCCGGAACCGCAGGTCGACCGGCAGACCCAGCAGCTTGACGCGCTCGGCCGGCACCCGGCGCCGCAGTGCGACCCGGCGCGCGCGCTCGGTCGGCGCGACCACCAGGTCGGCCTGGCTGAACGTCCAGCCCCGATGGAAGTCGACGAGGTCCGTGATCACAGTCATCAGGGCCCGCGGGCGTCCGCTCTTCCGGATCGCCTGGTGGGCGACGTGGTTCAGCAGAGGATGCACCGACAGCACGACGTCCGGGTCGTGCTGCTTCAGGAGCTGGCGCAGCACTTTGCGCACGGCCGGTCCGAATACAGCGCGGATCGCGGCGAACGTTGGCTGCGTGTTGCTCGAGTGATAGACCGCCCCCCACGCGGCACGCGAGCGGCGAATGACAGGTGAGTAGAGGGAAGCGAGGCGGCGCACCACGGCGGGTCCCTGGCCGATCAACGGATCGGCAACAGTCACGATGCACGAAGGATCGAGCAGCTGAAGCGCTTCGGTGAGGGCGCGCGCGGCGGCGCGATGGCCCCCGCCCGTGTCGCTGAAGAGGATCAGGATTCGGGGCGAGCCGCCGACGGGTGTCGGGTAAAGGGGCGGTGCGGCGGCGGCTTCGGCTACTTGCGTCGCGCCGCTGCGCGGCGCGCGATCCATCGCATGTTGTACGAAGACAGCAGGTAGGTGATGAAGACCATGGCGATGATCCCGATGCTCACCCAGAGGATGGTCCGCTTGGCGAGCTCTCCCGGCGAGAGCGCCCCGCCGCCGGGAGTGCGGTTCTGCTGGATGATGAAAGCCGCGAGGTCTTTCACGTCCTGGTCGGTCAGGTTGGGGTTGCCACCCTTTGGCGGCATGGTTTTTCCGGCGTCTGTCTTGCCGTTGGTGATAACACCGATCAGGTAGGCGGGGTCGAGCGGATTGGCCACGCCGGGCAGCTTCTCGATCGGGTTCAGGGCAGGTCCGATCCCGCCCTCGAGGCTGGCTCCGTGGCATGTGGCGCAGTTCTGCGAGAACAGCGTCTGGCCCTTTTCCGGATCGCCGGGAAGGGTCGTGGCGCCGCTCGCGGTCGACGCCGGCGAAGGCGTCGTGTCGGCGAGGGTCGACAGCGCGGTCAGGAGGAAGAAGGCCGGAATCCCCAGCATCAACAGGAGCCCTCTGGTCACCCGCATCGCCGCCAATCATATCGAGGGTCGTTCACCAGGGTCCGGGCGGGAATAGCCCGAAACCTCGTAGGTTTTAAGGATTATGGGTTCCTGTTCGCCGGTCTCTCGTTCCGGCTTTTGCTGCGTCTCGAGACGCTGGCTTGACGCGAGATCGGCGTACCGTGGCTGAGAGCGACCTTCTGACTTCCGACGGCCCGCGCCGCATCGCGGTCGTCTCCATGCACACATCGCCCACCGCGTCGTTGGGCCAGAACGCGAACGGCGGACTGAACGTATACGTCCGCGAGGTCTGCACCGCGTTCAGCGACCGCGGCATCGCGACCGACATCTTCACCCGCAAGCAGTCGCCGGACGACCCCGGGGTGGAATCGCTCGCGGCGTTGTCCCGGGTGATCTATCTGCCTGCCGGGCGGCCCCTGGACAAGTACTCCCTCTACGACGAAGTCCCCGCCTTCGCTGTACGCATCCTGGACTTCGCGAGGAGCGAAGGCCTTGCGTACGACCTTCTTTTTTCCAATTACTGGCTCTCCGGCGAAGTGGCGTGTTTGCTGCGCCCGCAGCTCGCGGCGGGATGGACCCACATCGCCCACACGTTGGGACTGGTCAAGAACCGAACGCTGGCGGCGGGCGCTCGCCCGGAACCCGCGCTTCGCATCCGGGTGGAGCGAGAGATCGCCCATCAAGCGGACCTGCTGGTCGCGTCGACCAACGATGAAGCCGGGGACCTGGTTGGCGCGTACGGCGCCGACCCAGAGCACGTGGTCGTGGTCCCGCCAGGCGTGGACCCATCAATGTTCCAGCCGATCGACCGCGAGGAAGCTCGCCGGAAGATCGGATACGGGTCTGGTCGCCTGCTCCTCTTCGTGGGCCGGTTGGAGCGACTCAAAGGAGTCGAAGTTGCGATTCGCGCCCTCGCGCTGCTTCGCGACCGCCGGCACGATGACGTTCGGCTGCTCGTGCTTGGCGAGGACAGCCGCGACGGAGACGAGAGCGAGATGGTGCGCCTCAAGACGATCGCAACGGAGCTCGGCGTGCGTGACCACATCGATTTTCTCGGCTCGGTTGCGCACCACGAGCTTCCGTTCTTCTATTCGGCGGCCAACGTTTGCGTGATGCCCTCGTACAGCGAATCCTTTGGTCTGGTTGGGCTCGAGGCGCAAGCCTGCGGCACGCCGGTCGTCGGTTCCGACGTCACCGGACTGCGATCGGTGGTTCGTGACGACGTGAGCGGCTACCTGATCGATGGGCACGAGCCTGCGGCCTACGCGGAGCGAATCGGCCGGCTACTGGACAATCCAGAGCTCGCGGTGCAGATGGGAAGGCGCGGGCGCCTTCTTGCACAGCGCTACTCGTGGAGGCGCACAGCAGACCGGCTGCAGGACCTGTTCGAGGGCGTCGTCGAGCGCGCTCAGGTTCGCGTCCAGGCCACCGCCCGGCACGAATAAGGAAACGACGCCGGGTCTTCCCGGGTCAGCGCCGTCGGCCGGGTCCCGTCGCCGTTCATCAGCCACACCTGGTTGCCGCTGAGAAATGCGATCTGGTGCCCGTCGGGAGATGAGATCGGTGACGACACCTCGATCGCCGGGTCCGAGGGGAGTCCTGACGCCAGAGTGAGAGGCGCCGGCGGAGAGGCCACATTCACGACGAACGCTTTGTGCACTGGGCCGCTCGAGGAAGGTACTGCCGCCGCAAACACAAGGTGCGTCGAATCGGGCAGCCACGCCGGCCTCCCGAGGTCGCCGGTGGTCACTGTGGTGGTCGCGGCCGCGCCGCTCAGGTTGCGCACGCGCAGACTCGTCGTCGACAGGTCATGGCGGAGGTACGCGATGCGGTTGGCGGCCGGCGCCCAGGAGACTGCGCCCACAGGAGCTGAGTCGGTCGCCAACCCGTAACGCGAGCGCAGCCCCACGTCGTAGCCCCAGATCTCGTTCAGGTTGCTCGTCCCGTTGATGAAGGCGACGCGCAGCCCGTTGGGAGCGACCGCCGCCTCCGCGACGTCTTTGGAGATGACCGCGTCGTCGCCATTGCGGTCCTGCCTGTGCAGCGCTCCTGCGTCATCGATGTAGACGAAGCCGAGCGCACCGGCAAGGGAGGCCGCCCACGTCGCCTTGAATGCCAGGCGAGTGGCGGAGCCGCCGGGTGTGAACTGCCACCATGCTTGGTCCGGGCCCTGGATCAAGAGCGACTCGCCTCCAGGCGACCAGCTGAACGAGTCCACCGGGCTGGAGTCGAAGAGCTCGCGCGGAAATCCCCGCTCGTTGACGATCCACAATCCGCCCGCTGGGCCCGCCGGCCCGGCTGTGGCGAATGCGATCCAGTGGCTGAGAGGGCGAAGCGCTCCCGTGCTGAACTTGACGAGCTGATTTCGACCGAGCTGGTTGCCGTCGACGTCCAGCGCGGCGGTGTTGAGGAGCAAGCGGTAGTCGGTGTTCGCGGACAGCAGCTGGGACGGCGCGATGATGGCGCGCCGGCTGTCCGCCTGGTCGATCCGCACATCGAACGGCACGCTCGGGCTCAAGGCAATTGCGCTCTTGAGGCTGGCCGGTTCCATGGCGCGACTGAAGTCGAGACTCAGGTACGCCGATGGATCGACCCCGCTCTCGCCGTCGGACGGATTTGAGGCCGAGAGCGCCGGCGGACCTTCGGTGGCGAACGACCAGTGGTGCCGCAGGGTGTAGGTGTTGCCCGCGGGATCGCGGTACCCGGGCTCGAGGATCACCTCATAAACGGTGTTGGTGCGCAAGGTGGCGTGGACATAGACGAGTTGGCGCCCATTGCTCCACTTCACGGATCCGGTCGTCAGGGGCGACAGATGCATCCGGCTCTCGACGGAGGTCTGGTTGACATCGTGGTCGAACGTGATCCGGATCGGAGCTGCTGTCGAAACGTCGACGGTGTTGCGCTGCGGCGCGTAGTCGACGATCTGTGGCGGGTCGCCTCCGCAGGAGGCGAGAGGCGCGATTGCGATGAGGCCCGCGACGGTCAGCAGAAAGCGCGCCAGCCGGGACCGGATCGAGTTTGGTCGCCAAACCACGAAGACCGTAGTACCCACCCTGTTAGGGGCCTACACCGCCGGCTAGAGGTGGGACTTGAGCCGGGCCCTCATCTCTTGCGCCAGCTGCTCCAGGCGCGAGGAATCGACGAACAGAAGCGAGATGCTGGGGATCTGGTCGATGGCCGCCTCGATGCCGCCGAGTGACGGGTCCGCGGCGCCCAGGATGTCCTTGACCTTCCGCGCCCTGTTGCCGAGCGCGTCCTCCGCCATGGCTTGCAGCTCAGACACTATGCCGCCCCAGTCGAGCTGCGGTCCGCCGCCCGACCTGGGCGGCTGTGTCGGCGCCACAGGCGCGGCTCCAGCGGGCTGGCCGTAATTGGAGAAGGGCGTCGTCGGGATCTGGGCCGTCGGCGGTTCCGGCTGCATTGCCGGCATGACCGGCACGGTCGGGTTGGTGGCCGCTGCCGGATCGGCGGCCGGCGCCGGAGCAAAAGAAGAAGGCGCAGCGGGACGTCCGCGCTGGCCGCCGACGATCTCATCCACTTGGAGCGGGGGATGCTTGGTCGCGTCGGCCGATTTGACCTCGATCATCGCGTTCGGGTCATCGCAAAGCGCCAGAGCGCGGTCAGGCTTGTCGGAGATGTCGCGCGACTCGCTCGTGTAAGCGCCGGCGAGCTCGCCGGCGGCAAGGATGATGACCCCGGTGCCGGCGCCCGAGCGGATCAACACGCTGCCGCTCAGCTTGCGCTCGCTCAAGAAACTCAAGAGCGCCTTCATATCAACCCACGCGGCGTACAGCTCGGTGTACATCGGTCGAGATACGGTCAGCTCGTAGAGGCCGTCGATCAGCTCAGGTGACAGTCCGACCACATCGAGCACGCCGTGCCCAGCGGTCACGTCGTCGTTGAACGCCTGCAGCGCTTGCTTGCCGAGGAAGAGGCTTCCCGGCTCGGCCGCGCCGTCGTACAGGCACTCGAGGGCCGAGCCTTCGCGGAACAGGATCAAACCCGACGCGTCGTCGGTCAGGAGCCGGACGTAGCCTGTGTAGCCCTCGCGCTCAAGCGTCGTCAGGAGGCGCGGGAAGTCGACGAACGATGTCTTGAGCGAGTCGTAGAGGATCTGGCCCGCGGGGACTGGAATCGGCTCTCGGCCGTGTTTCGGCGATGGACGGTGCTTCACGCCGCGTCTCGGTTGTGGTGCTTCCACCTTTCGTTCGGGTTCAGCATGCTCTCTCCTCTCGTTGCGCGGCTCCGCCTTTTCGGGCCTGGGTTCGGTCTTTGGTTCAGCGGGAGCCGGCTTCGGCGCCGCTTCCGCGGCGTGAACGAGCTCCGGGATGCCGGCCTTGACCGTCTCGTCGGCCGGCAGCTTGGCCTTGGCATCGAACTCGAAATCGCCTTTGGTCCAGTTGAGAGCGCTGACCACCGCGTCGTCGCCGGACTTGCCATTGCCCTGGGCGTGAAAAAGATGCCCGAACAGGAAGTACAGCGACGTGGATTCGCCGTTCCCATTGCGGACGGTAAGGGTACCTGTGGACCGCTCACCCTGAGCGGATTCCAGAAGCGATCGCAGGGGGTTTTCGGCCAGCGAGCCGCGAGAGTGCAACAGTCTTCTCCTGAGATCGGCCCAGTCCGATCGAGAACTAAGAGAAAGTTAGTATAGGCATCGAGATCAGAGCGCGCCCGGAGCCTCCTCAGACTGGCGTCGCCGAACCCGCGGGGGTTGTGCCGCAGCCAGAGGGTGGCGACGCCGCCCCACTGCCAGCTCGCCCCGCTCCCGCTCGTCTGGTCCTCGTCCGGCACGGTCAGTCGACGTGGAACCGGGATCACCGCATCCAGGGCCAGCTCGATCCGCCGCTTTCCGAAGAGGGCCGCCGTCAGGCCGGGGTCCTGGGCGCCCGGTTGGCCGGCCGGAAGTTCGTCGGGTCGTATGCGAGCGACCTGAAGCGGGCTTTGGAGACAGCCGAGGTGATAGGCGACCTCGTCGGGATCAGGCCCGAACATACGCCCGCCCTGCGCGAGATTTACCTGGGGGGTTGGGAAGGACTGCGCACGGAGGAGATCGCGCAGCAGTTTCCGGACGCGTGGGCGGCGTGGGTGGCGGACCCCGATTGGGACGTGGTTCCCGGCGGCGAGGGGGCGGCGAATTTTGACACGCGAGTCGGGGCTGCGCTCGATGAGCTCCTCAAGCGCCATCAGAATGGCGACGTGCTGGTGGTCACCCATGGGGGCGTGATCCAGGTCGCATTGCATCGCATCGTTGGGCGCCCGAGCCGCGGACTCTTCCCTTTCAAGATTCAGAATGCGTCGATCTCTCTGATCGAAAAACGCAACGGCCGAATGGTGATCGGAGGCGTGAACGACATCGCCCACCTCGAAGAAACGCTCGTGACGGAACCTGGCCCGTCGTGAGCGACGACGCCCAGCGGTGGGATGCCGAGCTCGCCCAGGCCGCATCGCCGGCACCGCTGCTGCAATCGTGGGCCTGGGGGGAGGTCCAGTCGAGATCCGGCTGGAAGGTCGAACGTGTGCGTCTCACTCGGGGCGCGATCGTAAGCGTCCAGCTCCGCAGCGTCGGACCCGCGCGCGAGGCGTATGTCCCACGCGGTCCTGTGCTTGCTAGCTCCGAGTCGATCGATTGGCTCATCGCGTGGGCACGCAATTCCAAGATCGCACGAATCGTTGTCGAGCCCGAGGCGCCAGAAGAGTTCAGCGAGGTGATGACCGAGAGGGGCTTCGTGCGCGTCGCGCCGACTCAGCCGCAGCACACGCGCATCATCAAGCTGATGCCGCCCGACGAGCTGCTCAAAACATTTCGTCACGGTCGTCGCTACAACATCCGCACGGGCCAAAAGCGCGGCGTCGTGGTCGAAGAGGGCAAGGATGCGGCGGAGCTCGCGCGTCAGTCGGCCGCCGTCGAGCGACGCGAGGCGATCCGTCTCCCGGACCGGCGCTACTACGATCTGCTGCTCAATTTGTTGCCGTGGTGCCGCACGTACACCGCGTACGCGCAGGGAAAGCGCGAGCCGCTGGCGACAGTGCTGGTGGCGCGCCACGCGGGTCGCGCTTACAGCCTCTTCGCCGGACGCAGCGGCGCCCGCCGGGAGCTGATGGGCAACGACCTCGCCTGGTGGTCCGCCATATCGTCGGCCGCTGAAGCGGGCTGCCATGACTTCGACCTGTGGGGCGTACCGCCTCCGAACGCCGGCCCCGGCCATCCGTGGCACGGGCTTGGCTTCTTCAAGTCAGAGTTCGGTGGCGAGGAGATCGCTTACGCCGGCGCCTGGGAGCTGATCCTTGGCGGCGGCGGTGCGGCGCTCCTCGGTATGGAACGTAAAACTAGAGCGTTCATTCGGGGCCTGAAACGAAACATTCCCTAACAATCCTTCAAAGACGTTAGGATGGAGGCATGGCTGTGGCGGAGTCCGCTCGCAAGGTTCTGGTCGTCGAGCCGGACAGCTTGACGCGACGTGAGATCAAGCAGGTTTGCGAACAGGATGGATATCAGGTCGTCGAGGCGGATGTCGGATCCGAGGCGCTGCGTCAAATCGAGCATTCGAGACCAAGCGTCGTCCTGCTCGAGGTCACGCTTCCCGACGCCGCGGGCTTCGACGTGTGCCGGGAGCTTCGCAAGATGGATCCCGCGGTCCCCGTGATCATGATGAGCTCTCGGTCCGACGAGATCGATGCGGTCGTCGCCCTCGAGATCGGCGCCGACGATTACGTCACCAAGCCGCTGCGGCTGCGCGAGCTCGTGGCGCGAATGGCCGCCCACCTGCGCAGGGCCCGTCTCGAGAACGCCGAAGCCATGCGAAGCAGGCTTGAGTTTCGTGACCTCGTCATCGATGTCAACGAGCGCCGGACCTACAAGTCGGGCAAAGAGGTCGAGCTGACGCACACGGAGTTCGACCTCTTGACCTTTCTCGCCAGCAACGCGGGCAAGGTGCTGAGCCGCGAGAAGATCCTCAACTCGATCTGGGGCTATGAGTATCCGATCGAGACGCGCGTGATCGACGTGCACATCAGGAACCTGCGCCGAAAGATCGAGACGCAGCCCTCGCGTCCTTATTACATCCTGGCCGTGCCCGGCATCGGCTACCGCTTCACCAACGCCCGACCCGCCTGACTCCGAGCTCGCTCAGCGACTCGATGACAAAAGGTCTCTCCGCGATGCGCGGATGCGGAATGACCAGGTCATGAAGCTTTACGCGGTCTTCGCCGAACAAAAGGATGTCGACATCTATGGCACGCGGTCCCCATCGCCGCGAAGGCTTGCGCCCGCCTTCGCGCTCGACTTCTTTCGCGAGCAGCAGCAGCTGATGCGGCCGGCCGTTCCACTCGGCCTCGACCACCTGATTGAGAAATCTCGGCTGGTTCGCGACGCCCCAGGGCTCGGTTTCGATGACCCGGCTTTGGCGGACGATGCGGACTCCCTTTTGGCGCAGCCTTCTTCGCGCCGCGCTCAGATTGCGGGACCGCGTACCGAGGTTGGAGCCGAGGCCGAGATAAACCCTGGTCACCGCATGCGGTCGGCGACCCGGACCGCGCGGACCATCTGCCGCACGTCATGGACGCGGACGATGTCCGCGCCGCGCAGAACGGCGCCGACCACCGTGGCGGCCGTACCCTCGAGGCGATCCGCCACGGGAAGATCGAGCAGCTTGCCGATGAAGGATTTGCGCGACGTTCCGATCAGGATCGGCTGGCCGATTTCAGTGAGCTCGGAAAAGCGGCGCATGACCTCCCAGTTCTGGTCCGCCGTCTTGCCGAACCCGATGCCCGGATCGACAATCACCTTTTCCCTGGGCACTCCCGCTGCGATCGCACGTGCGGTAGCGTCGCGCAGGAAGCGCTTGATCTCGGCCATCAGGTCCGCATAGTCGGTGCCGTCCTGGTTATGCATCACGACGAGGCCGCAGCCATACCGCGCGGCAAGCTCAGCGATCGCGGGCGAGCGCGTCAGGCCCCAGACGTCGTTCAGGATGGTCGCGCCCGCAGCAATTCCGGCGGCGGCGACCTCCTCCTTGTATGTGTCGATCGACACAGGGACGCCTGACTCGCGCGCCAGGCGTTGGACCACGGCTTCGGTGCGCGAGATCTCCTCAGCCGCGGTCACGGGCACATGCCCGGGTCGGGTCGATTCACCACCCACATCCAGCATGTCGGCGCCTTCGCCCACCATGCGGAGGCCTTGCGCGACCGCCGCCTCCGCGTCTCCGCCCAGACCGTCGCCACTGAACGAGTCAGGCGTGACATTGACGATTCCCATCACATAGGTGCGAGCGCCCCATTCGAAGCGGCCGGCACCGATTTCCGCGATCACGAGCCGATTATCCTCAGACTCGATATGAAGCTGGCCGATCTCGCCCGCGGCGCCGGCGCCGTGCTCGAGGGCAACGGAGAGGTTGAGGTCACCGGCATCGCCTACGACTCGCGCCGCGTCTCCCCCGGCGACCTTTTCGTCGCGGTCCAGGGACTCCACGTCGACGGCCACGTGTACATCACCGAGGCCGTGGCCCAGGGCGCCGTGGCCGTGGCGATCGAGCGTTACGTCAAGGTCGCGCAACGGATCCCGGTGCTCCACGTTCCCTCAACCCGCACCGGGCTCGCCGAGCTGGCGGCAGAGTTCTATGGGCGGCCGTCACGAGGCCTCAAGCTGGCAGGCGTCACCGGCACCGACGGCAAGACCACCGTCACTCATATGGCCGAGCACGTGCTGCAGGCGAGCGGGATCGTCGCCGGCGCGATGAGCACCGTCGCCTTCAAGGTCAGCGGCCGCGAGGTCGACAACGTCAGCGGCCAGACGACGACCGAAGCACCGGAGGTGCAGGCGTGGCTCGCACGCATGGTTGAAGCGGGAGCGGCCTGCGCGGTGCTCGAAACGACTTCGCACGCGTTGGTCCAGGAGCGAGTGCATGCCTGCGACTTCGACGTCGCGGCATTCACGAACGTCGGCCACGACCACCTGGACTATCACGCGACGTGGGAGGAATACCTGGAGGCGAAGGCCCGGTTGATCGACCTCACCTCACGCGCGGCCGACAAAGGGGTGGAGAAGACCGCTGTCCTCAACCGTGACGATCCGAGCTACGAACGCCTCGCGGGACGGCCCATCTCACGCCGGTGGACCTACGGCTTCACCACCGCGGCCGATCTGCATCCGCTGGACCTCGCCATCACCGGCTCGGGGTCGCGCTTCCGCATGAAGACGCCGGTGGGCGAGACCGAAGTCGCGTTGAACGTGCCGGCGCGATTCAACATCTACAACGCGCTGTGCGCGGCGGGAGTCTGCCTGGCGCTCGGCGTGGAGGTCGATGACGTCGGCCGAGGCCTCGCCGGTTTCGAGGGCGTGCGCGGCCGGCTTGAGCCGGTTGATCTCGGGCAGGACTTTCGCGTGTATATCGACTTCGCCCATGCAGCCGGTTCGCTGGCCAGCGCGCTGGCCGAGCTCCGGCCGTTCACCCGCGGCCGTCTCATTGCGGTGTTCGGATCGACCGCGCGCTCGGATCACGACCGACCGGGCATGGGCCGCGCGGCGGCTGAGTTCTCAGACTTTTTCATCATCACCACCGACGACCCGTTGAGCGAGGACCCGGCCGAGATCGCGCGCGACGTTCAGGCGGGCGCCGAGGGCAAAGCGCCGGGTCGCGACTTCGAGGTTGTCATCGACCGCCGCGCCGCGATTCGACGTGCCATCGAGGTCGCTCAGACCGGTGACACGGTGCTGCTTGCCGGCAAGGGCCATGAACGCTCCATGCGCACCGCGCGCGGCTCCGAGCCGTGGGATGAACGGGCTGAGGCTGAGGCCGCGATCAAGGAGCGGCTCGCGGTCGGCTAGGGAGTTCCCCCTCCGACCATGCGTACGATCTCGACCTGGTCTCCTTCTCGGAGCGTCACCGACGCGTAAGCAGATCGCTCGAGGATCTCGCCGTTATGCTCGACCGCGACCGCACGAGGATCCACGCCGAGCCTTTCGAGGTATGCGACGAGTGGCGTCGAGCGGTCGAGCTCCACTGGCTTCCCGTTCACCTGCAACGTGATCATTCGAACAATCGAATGGCCGCGAAGCCCGCAGCGCCCGCGGCATGACATTCGGCAATGCGGCCTTCGGTCACGCCTCCGATCGCAAGCACCGGAATGCGCACAGCGGCCGTGACGCGTGAAAGAGCTTCGATGCCGGCCGGTACGACTTCGGGATGCGTCGTGCTTGCCCAGATCGGGCCAAAGATGACGAAGTCGGCGCCGTCGCGTTCCGCCTCGATGGCCGCGCCTGACGAGTGCACGGAGCGGCCGACCAACCTGTCGCCGAGGAGCGAGCGCGCGTCGCGCGTCGGGATGTCCCTTTCAGGCAAGTTCACGCCCGCGACCCCGCAGGCCAGGACGACATCGCATCGCGAGCTCACGAGCACGGGAATGGGCGAAGACGCCACGAGCCGTCTGGCTTCGTCCTCCAGAACGGCGGTGTTCAGGTCGGGAGCGCGAACCTGAAGGATGGTCGCTCGCTGGGCCGCGCGCAGGCCGGCCTCCGCGCTGGAAACGATCGCCATCGCCACAGGCGTAACTAGCTCGGGCGCGAGATGCCCTCGGTCGGCGAGCTCGCGCTGGCCTCACCTCGCCTGGGGATGCGTCCGGCGAGGTACGCCTTCCGACCCGCCTCGACGCCTTCCTTGATCGCTTCGGCCATCAGGGCCGGATCCTTGGCCAGCGCGACCGCCGTGTTGACGAGCACGGCGTCGGCGCCAAGCTCCATGGCGAGGGCGGCATCCGAGGGCACTCCGATGCCCGCGTCAACCACGACCGGCACGCGCGCCTCGTCGATGATGATTCGGATCTGCTCGAGCGTCTGCAGGCCCTGGCCTGAACCGATCGGCGAGCCCAGGGGCATGACCGTCACGGTGCCGAGCTCCTCGAGCTTGCGGGCCAGTACGGGGTCCGCGTTGATGTACGGAAGGATCTTGAAGCCTTCGCCAACCAGCACGCGGGCGGCCTTCAACGTCTCTTCCGGATCGGGGAACAGGTAACGGGGGTCAGGAATGACCTCCAGCTTGACCCAGTCCGACAGACCCATCGTGCGGGCGAGGCGGGCGATTCGAATCGCCTCCTCGGCGGTGCGGCAGCCGGCCGTGTTCGGCAGGATCCGATAGCGCGACCAGTCGATGACGTCGAGGATCGTTTTCCTGGAGGGGTTGTCGAGGTCCAGGCGGCGGAGGGCCACCGTCACCAGCTCGCAGCCCGATGCCTCGATGGCGGCGAGCATAGATTCGTCGCTCGTGTACTTGCCGGTGCCAAGGAACAGACGCGAGCGAAGGGTCACGCCGGCGACTATCAGCGGGTCCGCGTGCGTCAGGGTCTGCACCCGACCAAGCTTACCGATGCCGCACGCTTGCGAGGCTTGTCCCGGGCCAGCCCCTCGGGCCGGCCCCTCCGGCCGGCAGCCCCACCCGGCGGCTTTGCCGCCGACCTCCCCATAAAAATGGGAAGGAGTTGCTGCTTTCTACCGGAGGTTCTGTTGCAGGAGCAGCGTCTTGTCGCGGCCGTAGGTCAGTCGCTTCATCGCGTCCTCGACCGGCAGCCACATCAGCCTGTCCACCTCGATACCTGGTTTGAAACGTCCGCCGCGCACCTCCATCACCCAGTAGCACGCGACTTTGTCTCGCCCTCGGCGGTCGACGTACGCGGTGCAGCCAAGCGGCCGCACGAGCTCGCATCGCAGCCCAGTCTCCTCGCGGACCTCGCGCAGCGCGCAGTCCTCGGGACTTTCGTCCGGCTCGATCTTGCCCTTGGGCAGAGTCCAGTCGTCGTACGCGGGTCGATGGATGATGGCGATCTCGGTCTCGCCCGATCTCGCCTTGCGCAGAACAACTCCACCCGCGGCTCTGATCACGCTCACATCCGCAACTTCAAGGATCTTTGTTGCCACGTTTGCTCCTTCGTCAGCTGAAACGTTTGGGCGCTCGGTCCTCAGCAAGTTTAACCGTGGATACGCAGATCAGAAATAGTCTTTGCGTTTGCTATCCATGCAACCCGGCGGTATGGAGGATGGCGAAAGCGACCCACGCAATCAGCGCGGACGCGGGAATCGTCACGAACCACGCGGCGATGATGTTGGCGCCGAGACCCCAGCGGACAGAGGATAGCTTTCGGCTGGCGCCGACGCCGATTACCGCCCCCGTGATCACATGCGTCGTGCTGACAGGTAGTCCGGCAAGCGTCGCGGCTTGAATCACGGTCGCGCCCATGAGTTGCGCTGACATAGCCGTCGCGGGCTCCAGCTTCAGGATGCTCCAGCCCATCGTCCTGATGATGCGCCACCCGCCGGCGTAGGTCCCAAAGCCGATCGCGGCCGCGGAGAGAGCGACCACCCAAAGAGGGACCTGGAACTTCGGCAGATCTCCCGAAGCCACCAGGGCGAGCGTGATAGCCGCCATCGTCTTTTGGGCATCGTTGGCCCCGTGCGAGAAAGAAAGATAGGCCGATGTGACCACCTGCACGCCGCGCAGGGTGCGATTGACCGGGGCCGGCCGCCATCCTGCCCGATAAACGACGACGGTCAAGAGGACGGCAAAGATCCCCGCGGCTAGAAAGCCGAGGGGTGGCGAGATGACCAGGCTGGCTACCTGCTTGACCAGGGCGGACCATTTGACGCCACCAAGCCCGCCGGCGGCGGCAATCCCGGCGCCACAGAGACCGCCGATCAAAGCGTGCGTTGAGCTGCTAGGCAATCCTCGATACCACGTGATCAGGTTCCATGCGATCGCGCCTAGCAGCGCAGCCATCACGACTACGAGCCCAGGCTTGATCGCCAACGTGCTGGCGATGGTGTTCGAAACTTTGGCTTGAAAGAACGCGACCGTGACTACGGCTCCGACCAGATTGAAGACTGCGGACAGCCCTACGGCGGCCCGTGGAGACAGCGCGCGGGTCGAGATGGACGTGGCGATGGCGTTCGCTGTGTCGTGAAAACCGTTGGTGAAATCGAAAACGACGGCGACCGCAATCGTGAACCACAGGAGGATCGCGGTCTCACGCATTCTTGATCGCGATCGTCTCCATCACGTTGGCCGTGTGCTCACAAGCGTCCATCGTTGCTTCGAGCAGGTCGTAGATGTCTTTCCACTTCACGAGCTCAGATGCATCGGTGACCCGCGAAAACAAGTCTCCGATGGCAGTCCGCATCAACTGATCGCCCTCGTTTTCCAGCCGGTGGATTTCGTCCCGGTGAGGCTGGAGTTCGCCAAAGCCCTCGAAACGATCCAGCGCAGCGGCGACTTCGACGCCGGCTTTGGCGAGGTACTCGCCCATTTGCCTGGCTGGGTCCGAGATGGACTGGATGCGATACAGGTCGATTTTGTCGGCGGTTTCCTCCGCAAGGTCGACCACGTCGTCAAGGCTCGAAGCCAGCAGCAGGATGTCGCCTTCATCAATGGGCGTGATAAACGCGCTGTTGACAAGGTTGTGTATCTGATGTGTCGCGTCGTCGCATTCGTGCTCGAGGTCACGCAGCCGTGCGTGGCGGCTCTTGCCCTCGAGCAAAGACTTGCTGAGCTCGGTCAGCGTCTCGCTGACCAGCTTGCCCTGAGTTCGGAACAGCTCGTAGAAGCGACGTCCGGGGGTGACTGGTGTGAGTTTCATGTGTCCTCCGCAAGAAAGGCTAGGGAGCCGTTGGTTAAGGCGTCGTTAACGTCGCCACTACCATTCTCGGAGTGACCGAGACTGAGTTGCAGCGCCTCGGAGAACTGGTTGAGCAGGCACTCGAGGGTGCGTTGAAGGCGTTCGCCCGAGCCGACCTGGCTCTGGCCGATCGGGTCGTTCGTGACGACGTGGAGGTAAACCGGCTCCGATATGAGCTGGAGGAAGAGATCACCGGTCGGCTCTCGGCGGCGGCTGAGGACGACATTCGGGTCTTGGTGGGAACACTTTATGTGCTCCCCGAGCTGGAGCGCATCGGTGATCACGCGGAAGGCATCGCGAAAGTAGCGCTGATGCTCGGGCCCCGGCCTGCCCTGGCGGTGCCAGGCGTGATCGTCGAAATGGGCTCACTAACTTTGTCGCTGCTGAGGCGCACTCTGCAGGCCCTCGACAAGCGCGACGCGGAGCTGGCGCGAGCCCTATGTCGCGAAGACGACGACATCGACGGTCTCTACGACCGCGCCTATCAGGAGTTGATCTCGACCATGGTCGCCGATCCGCGTCACATCACCGAGGCGACGTACATGCTTTGGGTCACTCACAACCTCGAGCGGGTTGCCGATCGAGCCACCAACATCTGTGAGCGCGTCGTCTACCTCGTGACGGGGCATGTGGAGGAGTTGAACGTCTCCAAGTACTGAGGCGACCCGTACCCGAGTTGTGGTGATCGGCGGCGCACCCGGGACAGCGGCGCACCTCAAAGAGCGGCTGGGCCCCCGCGGGGCAGACGTCTTCGCCCACCGGCGTGTCGACGGTCTTCAACGCGAGCCATTCGTGGATGCGATCGTCCTCGACGCCATCGATCTGGTCGATGGGACGGCAGCTGTCCGTCGCGCTACAGCAGCGCCGCTGTTGATCATCGGCTCGGATCAGGCGGTGGCTGCGACCTGCCTCGGGATGGGGGCGGACGCATGGCTACCGAGCGGCAGCGCAATGAACCTCGTCGCGGCACAGGTCCAGGCCATGTTGGCCAAGCGTGCCCTGTCACCGCCAAGGCGGCACCTGAAGGTCGGTCGTATCGAGCTGAACTCAGACGCTCGGCGCGCCCATGTCCAGGATCGCGAACTCCCTTTGACACCACGTGAATTCGACCTTCTGAATGTGTTCCTCTTGAACGAAGGCACCGTCTTGAGTCGGGATCGAATCCTCGCCGCGGCCTGGGGCGCGAGGTTTGTGGGTGAGCCGAAGACTGTGGACGTGCACGTAGCATGGCTCCGGCCAAAGCTCGAGGCCAGCGGCGTTCGAATCACGACCCTCCGCGGGATCGGTTACCGTCTGGACGAGTTGGAACGTGCCCGACCACGTGTCCTATTTGTATGCGTTGAGAATGCCGGCCGCAGTCAGATCGCTGCAGCATTCCTCAAGCGCATGTCGGATGGCAGCGTCGATGTGGAGTCGGCAGGCACGAGGCCCGCGAAGCGTGTCCACAGCGAGGTGATTGACGTGATGCGCGAGGTCGGCATCGATCTCAGCAACGAGCGGCCCAAGGTACTGTCGGCCGAGATGGCGATGGCCGCGACGCGGGTCGTCACGATGGGCTGCGAAGCGGAAGAGTGCCCGGTTTTCGCCTCTCCGGTCGAAGATTGGGGCATCCGCAATCCGGCCGGTCTTCCGGCGCCGGCAGTCAGAGAGATTCGTGATGAGATCGAGAGCCGCGTGAGAGTGTTGCTGTCCGAGCTGAATCCCTGATTCGCTGGCCTACTTGATGTTGATCGATTCCATGATCTCTGCCGCCGACTCACATTCGTCCAGCGTGGACTCAAGCAGCGCGTAGAGGTCCTTCCATTTGATCAGGTCGGCCGCCGTCCGATGGTTTGTCTCGAAGAGTCTCTGCAAGGCTTGCCGAGTGATGTGATCGCCCTCGTTCTCCAGGCGGTGAATGTCCTCGAGCACCTCGACCAAATCCTTTCCATCGACCAGTTTGTCGGCTGCGCTGGCGATTTGTGAGCCAGCCTCAGCGAGGCAGCGGCCCATGCTTTTCGCAGCATCCGTAATGGACTCGACGTGGTACAGATCGATCTTGTCTGCGGTCTCTTCGGCGAGGTCCACGATCTCATCGAGCGAATGGGCAAGCATCAGGATGTCGGCCCGTTCGAAAGGAGGCACGAAGGTTCGGTTCGTCAGGTTGTATATCTCATGCGTCACGTCATCGCATTTGTGCTCGAGCTCCCGCATGATCGCGTGACGACTGAGTTCATCGTTTAGGGAGCCGCCGAGCTCGGCCAACGCCTCGCTCACGAGCTGGCCTTGTCGACTGAAAAGTTCATTGAACCTGCGCTCGCGCGGAACAAGATTCAGTTTCGGCATTCCACCCCGGCTCCAAGGTTAAGGCTTCCATCCGCATCGCCTACAGGGGCTTGCGTCGAGCCAGTCCGGGACGGCGTGGGTACGGCGCCGGCGTTGGCCGAACCTTCTCGACGATCACGAGTGTCCCCGTTCGACGGACAGCGGAGCGAGCTTGCTCTATGGTCGCCCTCGACCCACCCAGGACCTCAATGGCGCGTTCGGCCGGCGTGATGGGTTCCTTATCCGTTTTCTGAGCGAGGAGCCTGCCGCCGACCCGAACCAGGGGCAGGCAGAGTTCGACCAGCACGGGTAGCGGAGCCACCGCTCGCGCCACCGCGACGTCGAAGGATTCGCGGTAGCGCCCGTCCCGTCCGATCTCCTCGGCGCGTCGAGCCAGCACCTCCACGTCCTCGAGCTCGAGTCTCGCGCAAGCCTGGACCAGAAAGGCCGCCTTGGCCTGGTCGGCCTCGATCAACGTTATGGCAAGGTCTGGTCGCGCGATCTTCAGGGGCAGGCCGGGCAGGCCGCCTCCGGACCCGACGTCGACCAATCGGTGCGCCTCCCCGAGATGTTCCAGCAAGACCAGCGAGTCCTCGACAAGCGCCTGTGCGGGCCCGGAGACCAGGCCCGGCCACTCCGAGATCATTCGCGCGAGCTCAGACAACCTAGAATCGTTCACTGAAATGCCCATCTACGAGTATCGGTGCGAGAGCTGCGCCGAGAGGTTCGAGGTCCTGACGCGGTTCGCTGAGCGTGACAGCGCGCAGGTGTGCCCGGCATGCGAGTCCACCAGGACCCGGGTGCTGGTCTCGAGCTTCGCCTTCGCAAGTGGCGGCGAGTCGTCATCGGCCTCGGACTTCACGAGCGAGTCCAGCGGTGGCGGATGCTGCGGCGGGGGTTGTGGCTCTTGCGGCTCCGGCCCGAACTAGCAAACTAGATTTGCTCTTCCCGGTCACGTACCGGGTCAACGCCGCCGGCCACATGGAGGTGGGTGGCTGCGACCTCATCGAGCTGGCACGCCGCCACGGAACTCCCCTGTATCTGTATGACGAGGCCACCGTGCGGCAGCGCGCGTCGGAATACATCGCCGCGATGGATGGGGCCGGACAGGTTCTCTACTCGGCCAAGGCTTTCGCGTCCCCGCAGTTTCTGCGCGTGATCGCAGACGAAGGTCTAGGCCTCGACGTCGTTTCGGCGGGTGAGCTGCACCTCGCGCTGAAGTCCGGCTTTCCGCGCGATCGAGTGCATTTCCTCGGCAACAACAAGAGCGTCGAAGACCTCGAGGCTGCGTATCGCGCGGGCGCGACCATCGTCATCGATGGGGACCAAGAGTTCGAGCTGCTGCGGAATGTCGTCCCCCATGGCTCTCGCGCGCAGGTGATGCTTCGCATCTCGCCGGGCGTGAAGCCGGACACCCACGATCACATCTCGACCGGCCAGCTCGATTCCAAGTTCGGCTTCTCCATCGAGTCTGGAGCGGCGCGAAAGGCGGTCGAAACCGCACTGCAGCATCCGAGCCTGGAGCTCGTCGGCCTGCACTCGCACATCGGGTCGCAGATCTTTGCCCTCGGCGCGTACGAACAAGCCATGGAGATAATGCTCGGCCTGCTTGTCGAGCTGCGCGATGGGCTCGGCTACGAACCTCGCAGGCTGGGCGCGGGCGGGGGGCTCGGCATCGCGTATACCCAAAACGACGACCCACCCACGCCGAGACATTTCGTGGAGACGGTGCGTCATGCGCTCGTCACGGGTTGCGCGCGTCGCGATTTGAAAGTGCCGGAGCTCGTGGTGGAACCCGGCCGCTCCATCGCCGGGCCGGCCGGAATCGCGCTCTACACGGTGGGTTCAATCAAAGACATCCCAGGCGTTCGACGCTACGTTGCCGTCGACGGCGGAATGGGCGACAACATTCGGCCCAAGCTCTATGGCGCGCGCTACGAGGCATTCCTCGCATCGGATCCCGACCAAGCGACCGATGGCAAGGTGACCATCGCGGGCAAATACTGCGAGTCGACGGACATCCTGATCACGGACATCGCGATGCCGCCGCTCGAGCCGGGGGACGTCATCGCGGTGCCGGCCGCCGGCGCGTACTGCCTGGCGATGGCGAGCAACTACAACGGGATGCCGCGGCCCGAGGTTCTGATGCTGCGCGATGGTGAGGCGCGTGTCATGCGCCGGCGTGAAACCCTGGACGACCTTCTGATCACCGAAGTCTTCTAAGCGAGGATCGAAAAGGTTGCGCTCGCGAATCGGCCGTTCCCGTCGTTTGCCGTGACCTTGGCGGAGCCGATTTCCAACGCCGCCGGCTTGAACGTGGTTGTGAAACCGCCATTGCAACCGACGGGAGCGGTCCAGGTCTTCTTTAGCGACGTGCCGAGGTAGTAGTTCAGGATCACTGTCTTGTTCGGCGTGAAATTCTGACCGGTCACGGTGACCGTCGTCACGCCGGCGATGACCGTGGCGGGCGATGTCGTGACCGCAGCGGCCTGGCTTGATGTCGGGCAGGGATTTTGCGTCGGTGTTGGACTTGGCGTAGGTGCCGACGTCGGTCTTGAGGTGGGGGTCGGAGTCGAGCCGGGAGTAGAACCGCTGGCGTGCGAAGGCGTGGCCGTCGGCGTCGCGCCTGGTGGCGGTGTCGTGACGCCCGGGGTTGCTGGGGGTGTGGCGTTCGCGACTGGCGTAGGTGCAGCTTCGGCCACGCCCGAGACCACGCGGAGCGGGGCTTGCGCCGGACAGGAGTTCTTCCAGCAGATCTTCACCATGTGATCGCCGAGCGCGATATCCCTGGGCACCGTCATCTCGAGCGCGACGTTTCCGTTGGCGTCGGCCTGGAACGGATATGTATGGACGACGCTCCACAGCTGGATCTCGCCGACCTGGTTGGCCGGCACGTGCTTCGCCGTGACCGCCACCGTGTCTCCACGCACGACCCTGTCCGGGTTCACCGTGATCGTGGTCGCCGCCAGCGCGGCCTCGCAGAGCCCAAGCACGAGCAGAAGCACCAGGACCGCCGCGATGCCGAGAACCAGGCGGCGGTTGAGCCGACGCAATCGCTTCCGGGAGGGAGCCGAGTCCCTGCCAATTGGGGACGGATACGCCACCGCCACCGTCGCCGGTTCGGGCGGAGCGGCGTGCTCTACGACCGCAACGCCGCCGATTGGGACCGTGGAGGCGATCGGCGAGGCCATGACCATCGTCTTGGCGAGCGCAGGTCTCGCGGGCGTGGCGG
>Ga0209161_10000027_pt1 | contig 91211 bp, 93 predicted proteins | sample GraSoiAngelo_155_FD_186169 | JGI IMG/M metagenome (GOLD analysis project Ga0209161, IMG submission 186169) | Grasslands soil microbial communities from the Angelo Coastal Reserve, California, USA - 14_1009_13_30cm (SPAdes) (version 2) | ecosystem: Environmental > Terrestrial > Soil > Grasslands... | reverse complement strand
AGAAGCCGCTCTACTGGTGGGAGGCGACGTCTCAGCGCGACATCGCGCGTGTCGCTTCGTTTATTGGTCCATGGCTTTGCCCGGTGAAGCGATCTCAGTTCGAGCGAACCCTTCGGACCTCTCTGCTGTCTGTGAGCTGGCCCGGCTCTTTCAGTGAGGAGCTTGCGTGGGCGGGTGGGTTCTTCGACGGCGAAGGGTCAACCTGCTCAGACAAGCACCGGAGTCATGCCGGCCACTTCGTTCCCGTCCTTTACGTGCCGCAGGTCGCCGACGATGCGATCGCGCCCGAGCTCACCCGACTGCGGGACGCCCTCGCTATCGGCACCATCTCAGGCGTGCGACGGGCAAAGCCGCCGTGGCGCGCTTACCGGCGCTGGAGGGTCTACACGGTTGCGAAGGTCCATCTCGCGCTACACCTGCTTTGGCCCTTCATCGGGACCGAAAAGCGCGCGCAGGCTCAGCGCGTCCTTCGTCTGGTCCTCTCGCAGCCCGATCTGCCTCGCGGCAATCCAGCGTTCGGCCTCGCAGGCTCGCGGTTCTGCCTTCGCGGTCATGACAAATGGGCGGCGCGCGTTCGTGACTACAAACCTCGAGGCAAGGACAACGGACCGGGCGATCGTCGTCAATGCCTACAGTGCGTGCGTGAGAATGCTCGCTCGAAGCGCGCCGCCAGAGGCGACGGCACCGCGTAAACTAGTTGGTGACTACTTGTTGAAGTAGTTCTTGTTGATCTCGATGTAGTTCTTCCACTTGTCCGGCACGGCATCCTCAGGAAAGATCGCGCTCACGGGACACACCGATTCGCACGCGCCGCAGTCGATGCACTCATCCGGATGGATGAAATACATGTTGTCTGCATCGGTTGTATATATGCAGTCAACGGGACACACATCTACACAGCTCGCGTCCTTCACATCGATGCACGGTTCGACGATCACGTACGCCATCTGCGATCAGGTTCCCCCGTCCGTCTCAATTGCCAAGGCTCGCGCTGAATTTCCAATCTATCATCGCGCATCGTGACGAGCGAAATCGCGGAGTTCCCTCTCCCGGCCGACGTTACCGATGACGAGCGAGCGACCGCGAAACGCGAGCTCGGCAAGCACGCGAGGATCGTGGGTGAGGAGCCGCGCGTGATCCGTTTCGAGGGCCGACTGATCGGCCAAACCGGACCGGTATGGCACCTCCAGTACACCCGGCTGTACGCCGTGCCGAACGGTTACCTCGTCGCCGCCCACGATCTGCATGAGGGCATCAAGGTCGTTTTCGCGACGGACCCGAAAGTGCTGCCCGACGCATTCAAGAACGAGACCGTGCGCGAGTTCCTCGAAGACGAGCTGCTCTTTCGCAAGATCACCGGGACGACGACTGAACCGGCCGGATCGCGCACCGGACGCGAGTAGCCGCGCGCGGAAAGCCGCGCGCCCGCCGAAGCGTCCACCACCCGGAGCGCCGCAGGAAACCGAGCGCGCGCGTTGCGACGATCCCGCGCCCGGCGAGCTCATCCAGGGGATCGACCAATTCAACAGAGGCGAGTTCTTCGAGCAACACGAGACCATCGAGCTGCTCTGGCGCGCGACACCCGGACCGATACGCGGGATGTATCACGGCATCCTCCAGATCGGCGTGGGATTCCATCACTGGCGCCGAGCGAACTATCACGGTGCGACCGTGCTTCTGGAGGAGGGCATCGAGCGCTTGCGGCCGTTCGCTCCGACCTGCCAGAGGGTCGACGTCGCACGGCTCATCGCCGAGGCGACCGCGGCGCGTGAACGGCTGCTCGCCCTCGGACCGAGCCGGATGAGCGACTACGACATTGCCAACGCGCCCCGCGTACATTTCGTGCGATGACCGACGGCGCGCGCTCGTGGGCCGAGCGCCTCGGCCCGATCGGCATCTGGTCGCATGACGTCGAGCGCATGCCCGCTGCGGCGGCGCGCGAATTCGCGCAGGCGATCGAGTCATGTGGCTTCCGTGCGCTCTGGCTACCGGAAAGCCTCGGCAGCAAGGAGATCTTCGCTCACGCTGGGCTGATCCTCTCGGCGACCACGCGGCTCATCGTCGCGTCAGGCATCGCGAACATCTGGGCGCGCGATCCGGTCGCAATGGCCAATGGCGCGCGCGCTCTCGTCGACGCATATCCCGAGCGCTTTCTGCTGGGGCTCGGCGTCTCACATGCGCCGATCGTGAAGACGAGAGGTAACGCCTACGCGCGGCCGGTGGAGCACATGCGCGAGTACCTGGTGGCGATGGACGCTGCGCCCTATGTCGGCCCGAAGGTCGATGCGCCGCGCGTCCTCGCCGCGCTTGGTCCGCGGATGCTGCGGTTGTCGTCGGAGCGCTCGCTCGGTGCCCATTCGTACTTCGTCCCGGTGGAGCACACGACGCTCGCCCGCAAGGAGCTCGGGGCGGCGCCGCTCCTTGCGGTGGAGCAGGCGGTCGTGCTCGCGGGTGACGCTGTCACGGCCCGCGAGGTGGGGCGGCGGCACATGAAGCGCTATCTGGACCTCGAGAACTACACGAACAATTTGCGCCGTCTCGGCTGGGGAGATCGCCATCTGAGTGAGGGCGGTAGCGACAAGCTCGTGGATGCGATCGTTGCCTCCCGAGACGTGACTGCGGTCGACGAGCGGGTGCGTGAGCATCGCTCGCGGGGCGCCGATCATGTCTGTCTCCAGGTCCTGCGTGTCGACATCAAGGCGCCGCCGATCGACGACATCGAGCGGGTCGCGAACGGTGTCCTCGTCTAGCGGGTCGTGCCGCCGTCCTTGCCGGTGAGGTCCACGGGCACGAAACCCGGCTGATCCCACCCGAGCTCGGAGTAGGGCGGAAGGTTGATCGCCTCCACCCCGCGCAGCTCCGGGATGTCGTCGAGCAGCGCCCGTTCGATACCGCTCTTGAGCTGAAGCGACGCCACAAGACGGTTCGGGCGGGGCCTGGTCAGCGAAAGTCGGATCCGCGCGATGCCGTCCTGAATGTCGACGAGCTCGATCGCGGCGCCGGATCTGGCGAGATAGGTACTCATCTCGCCGACCCTGGTCGCCACCTTGTCTTTAAGGTCAGGCATCGCGAGCGAGCATAGGGAAACCGCCGATCACCGCGAGCATGTCGGTCCACAGCCGCGCGACCGTCTCGGGGGCGTACCCGCCGCCGCCAAGCAGCACGAGAGCGCCGCCGCAGATCTCGTGCGCCAGCGCATGACACAGCTCGGCCGCAACCGAATAGGCCCGGTCGCTGAGCTCGAGGTGTGCGAACGGGTCATCCGCGTGTCCGTCCGTGCCGAATTGCACGATGAGGATCTCCGGGTGGTACTCCCGGACGCGGCGAAGCCCGGCATCGAGCGCTGCAAGGAACGCCCCGTCGCCGGTGCCTCGCGCGAGCGGGAGATTGACGGTGTGCCCTGCGCCCTTGCCCCCTCCGCGCTCGTCCGCCGCGCCCGTTCCTGGAAAGAAACGGCCGTCGTATTCGTGGAGCGAGACGACGAGCACGTCCTCTTCCCAGAAGATCGCCTGCGTGCCGTCGCCGTGATGAGCGTCGATATCGAGGACCGCGATACGGCGGACGCCGTGGTCCCTCAGATCCCGCACCGCGACGGCGATGTCATTGAGAAGGCAGAACCCCGAGGCGCGGTCAGGATGCGCGTGGTGGAGACCGCCGGCCGGATTGAAAACGTGCATGGCGCGGTCGCTGGCGACGAGCCGGCTCGCGAGGACCGTACCGCCGACGGCGAGCGCGGCACGCTCGAGCATTCCGCGGTACGCGGGGGTCTGTCGGCCGTCGACCAGACCGTCGCCACGGCCGTCCAGCTCGCGGAGGAAGCCGAGATAGGTGCCGGTGTGGACCGTCGCGAGCTCGTCGATGCTCGCTTCGGGAGCCAGGAACAGTCGAAGACCGGTGGAGAAGAATCCCGCATCAGCGAACGAGGCGACGGCACGGGCGTACCGGGACCACGACGCCCGTCTGGGAACGAAGCCGCGACCAGCGAAGCGATCGTGCCACACGAGACCGACGCTGCCGCTCATCGTTTGGCAGGATAGGCGCGATGTGCCATCCGTCCGGATCGCGGCCGCCGGACCTACCTGCCGAGCTTCTTCGACCAATCTCCGGCGGCGCGGCCGGCGAGGACGCGATGCTCGTCAGTGCGGATGGGACGCGTTTCCGCGGGTATCTCGCACGGGCCGATGACGGCGACGCCGGAGTCGTCATCAATCCCGATGTCCGCGGACTCCACCCCTTCTACGAGGAGCTTGCCGAGCGCTTTGCCTCCGCGGGCGTGAACGCGATCGCGTTCGACTACTTCGGACGCTCCGCGGGGACCGACCGGCGCGCGGACGCCTTCGAATACATGCCGCACGTTCGCGAGACCAGGCCGCAGACCGTCTACGCCGACATCGCCGCGACCCGCGCGCATCTCGAGAGGCAAACAGGGGCGAGACGCATCTTCGTGCTCGGCTTCTGCTTTGGCGGGAGGCTGGCGTTCCTTCAGTCCGCGGAGCTGTCCGGGGTCGCGGGCGTGATCGGTTTCTACGGACGCCTCGGCAAGCGCGAGAACGAGACCTGGCCCACGCCCGCGGAAGAGGCGAAGCGGATGCGCGCTCCCGTCCTCGGGCTTTTCGGCGGCGATGATCCGTCGATCCCGCCGGCGGACGTCGCCGCCTTTGACCGCGCCCTCTCGGAGACCAACGTGCGGCACCACCTGGAGACATATCCGGGGGCGCCGCATTCCTTCTTCGATCGCACCTTCAGGGAGCACCAGGCGGCATGCGAGGACGCATGGCGGCGAGCGCTCGGCTTCATCCGGACCGGCGATCCTTCGAAGGCCGCCTGAGTCGCCGAGACCGTGACCGGCGATACGGAAGTGCCGGCGCGACCTGATCTACTGTCAGCTCCTATGCGGCTCGTCGGACTCTTTCTCGTCGGCACGATCGCATTCGTTGCCATCACGTACTTCGAGCAGGTGCCGGTGCTTGGTTGGTCGGGGGTGTTCATCTCGATCGCGGCGTGGCTCGCGCTCGGCCGCGCCGCCGCGCGCGACGGCGCCGCGGCGTTCGTGAGCTCGGCCGTGCTCGGCGGATGGACCGGCCTCGTCGGTGCTTTCAGCGCGTGGGCTTTCCAGACCGGCAACCTCTTCGGCCTCGGCACGCCGGGTTTCGAGCGGCTCGGCGCCGGCTTCGGTTTCCTCGGGGCGACACTGGGTCTTCTCTACTGGCCGCTCCTTGGTGCGGTGGTCTGCTTCGCCGCCGCGACCCTCTCCCTTGGACGTCGACTGGCCTAGCGGCGCGAGAGGCAAAACACCGCGTGACGCCGAGGGTCCTGTCTCGGGCTCGGGGTCGCGCCCTCGCCGCACCCACCCCACGCCGCCCTTTGTGTTGGTAGCCCGTCGCACCTGGCGGCGTGGGCCCCGGGGCGCGGCTCGTACGCGACCCGCTCGCCCGCGCCACCCTCGGCTTCGTGCCGATGCTCGTCGGAGCTGTGTTAAGAGACGCGGCGCCGCTTGTGCGAGACGTAGTCCACGAGAACGTACTCACCAAGATGCTCCGGCTCGACGTAAAAGGCGCGGCCATTGTTGATCTTCGACATCTGGTTCACGAAGTCCACCAGATAGTGTCCGCGCGCGAGCATGAACGTGTTGATGGTGATGCTCTCGCGCGTGCAGCGCACGACCTCGCGAAGCGTCTCCTCGAAGGTCTTCTTCGTCGGCGGATAAGAGAAGCGCGGGCGGGTATCGCCCGCTTCGAAATGGGCGGTTGGCTCGCCGTCGGTGATGAGGATGATCTGCTTGTTCTTCCCGCGTGATCGGGCGAGGAGAGTGCGCGCGGTCTCGAACGCGTGCTGCATGTTCGTCCCGTAGACGTACTCGTTCCAGGTCAGGCGCGGGAGATCGGTGGGCTTGAGCTGCGTCGCCCAGGCCGAGAACCCGATGATGTAGAGGTCGTCCTTCGGGAACGTCGATCGGATCAGCGAGTCGAGGGCGAGGGTGACCTTCTTCGCGGCCAGAAAGCACCCGCGAAAGAGCATCGAACGTGAGACGTCCACGAGGATCGCGGTCGCCGACTGAGTGATGAGCTCGGTGCGGTAGACGTCGAAGTCCTCCGCCGCGAGCTTCACCGGCACGTGGGCGCCGCTTCTGATCACCGCGTTGCGTACGGTGCCGGGCAGGTCGAGGAGAAACGGATCGCCGAACTCGTAGGTCTTGAGCTCGTCGGTGGGATCGCCCCCGCGGCCGCGCGCCTTAGCGCGGTGGCTGCCAAAGGCGTCGCGCTTCAGTGTTGCGAAGATCTCCTCGAGCGAGCGCTGACCGATCTTTCGGATGCCGCGGGGCGTGAGCTCGTAGCGATCGCCGTCCTTGCGGATCAGTCCGGCCTCCTCGAGCAGCTCTGTCATGCGGCGGAGCTCCTCGAGCGCTTGCCGCGCCGACGGACCGGCGAGCTTCTCGACCTGCTCCCGGTCGAGGTCGGCGAGGTCCTCGGAGTTTCGGGCGGAACGGACGATGTCTTCCATGTCCGAAAGCTGGTTCATCTCGTCCATGACCGCGAGCGCCTCCGCGAGCGTAAGTGGTTCGTCGCCGGAGAGCTGGTGCTCGTAGGCGCCGCCGGGCATGAGCTGGCCGAGGGTCTCGGCCAGCTGGTCCATCGCCTCCTGGAGACCTGGGTCGTTGAAGGCTGCGCCAAGCAGCTCGTCGAGCTGAGACTGCATATCCGCTGACATGGACGACCACAGCGAGCGCATCGCCGCCATTCCCTGCGCGAGCTGCTTCAGGAGCTCGTCCCAGCTCTTCGCGCCGCCGGCAAGCTCGGGGTACTGGCGCTGGAAGGCCTCGAAGTCTGGCTCGCCGCCCTCCATGCGCTCGCGAAGAGCCCGGTTGAGGTCGCGGATCATCTGTCGCGTGCGCTCGAGCTGCTCCGGCGTGAGGTTCTGGAGTGCATCGCGCATGTTCTTGAAGTACGAGCCGAGCACCTGCTGCTGCAGGTCCTTCAAGAGCTCCTGGTACTTTTCGGCGGCCTTTGGCTCGACGAATTCGTAATCCTTGAGCGCGCGCACGGCGCGGCCAAAGTCGTCGGGAAGCGCGTCGAGCTGTTCCATGCGCTCCGCGGCGAGCTTTTCCATGGCCGCCTTCAGCTGCTCGTTCGGAGCGGGCGCCAAGCGGCGGCGATCGAGACCCTCGCGCTCGAGGCGCTTGACCTCCTCGAGCTTGGCTTTGAGCTCGTCGAAGGTCTTCGAAAGGTCGTGGCGCTGCGCTCGGCGCTGCTTCGCCGTGCGGAGGCGCTCGAGGAGATCGCGCAGCCCTTCCATGCGACCGGGGATGCCCCACCGCGAAAGGCGCGCCATCGCGTCTTCGAGATCGCCGCCCGAGAGCAGCTCATCGGACATGGCTCCGAGAAGCTCCTGCGCCTCGAGCGCATCGAGGCGTTGGGTCCCGTCCCAGTGCCGGTAGCGGACCTCGCCGAAGGGGTCGGAGAAGCCAGGCGGCTCGTTCGGAGCCGGGTCGGCCACGCTCAGGCCCTGAACGTGGAGCGCGTCTCGCCGCGCTCCTTGTTCAGCTTCCGGTTCAGATGGAGACCCTCGAGCACGAACTCCACCGCTGCCGCGATCGCCGCCGGATTGCCGGTCGCGCCGAGCTTCGCCACGGCGCCCTTCATCCCCGGGATCTGGAGCGCCTGCTTCACGTACTCCTGGCTCGCGAGGGTAGGAGACACGTGCATGGTCGCGCCCCGCTGAAACGCGGCGAGCAGCGAGTCGAACTCGACGAGCGAGAACATGCGGTTGAATACGTTCAGGACCGCGCGCTGCACGAGCCGCTCGATGACCCGCTCCTCGGAGATCTCGCCAACCGACTCCAGCTCGATCTTGCCCGCGGTCGACGCGACGACCGCTGGGAGGTCGCTGATGCGAGGCACGACGCTCGTCTCGCCATTACGCAGCGACCGCTTGAGTGCGGCGGACACGAGATTCTCGTAGTTCGCGACGGTGACGCGGACCGAGACGCCCGAGCGCTGCGAGATGTCAGGCGATCGTCGCGCGAGCTGGCTGATCTCCGCGAGCACCTCTTTCATGTAGGCAGGCACCAGCGTGGTGATGCCCTCGTCGATGAAGGCCACGCGCTCTTGCTCGGTGATCGCGACTTCGGTGGCGATCTCCTTCGGGTAGTGCGTCCGGATCTGCGAGCCAAACCGGTCTTTGAGGGGAGTGATGATCCGACCGCGGTTCGTGTAGTCCTCAGGGTTCGCCGACGCGACGACGAACAGGTCGAGTGGCAGCCGCACCTTGTAGCCGCGGATCTGGACGTCGCGCTCCTCCATGACGTTCAGGAGACCGACCTGCACGCGCTCGGCGAGGTCGGGCAGCTCGTTGAGCGCGAAGATGCCGCGATGGGTCCGCGGGACCAGTCCGTAGTGAATGGTGAGCTCGTCGGAGAGGTAGCGGCCCTCGGCGACCTTGATCGGATCGACCTCGCCGATGAGATCGGCGATCGAAATGTCGGGGGTCGCGAGCTTCTCGCTGTAGCGGCGGTCCGGCGTCAGCCATACGATCTCGACCGCGTCACCGTCGTTGGCGATGCGGTACTTGCACGCGGCGCAGATCGGTGCGAAGGGGTCGTCGTTAATCTCGCAGCCGGCGATCGCCGGGACCGCCGCATCCAGGAGCTCGATGAGCTGGCGCGCGATCCGTGTCTTCGCTTGACCTCGCTCGCCCAGCAGGATGATGTCCTGCCCGCTGAGGACGGCATTTTCGATCTGCGGGATGACGGTCGCGTCGTAGCCGACGATGCCGCCGAAGATCGGCTTCTTCACGCCTAGCGCGGCGATGAGGTTGCCGCGAAGCTCCTCCTTGACGGTCTTCGGCCGGTAGTCGGTGTCGCGCAGGCCGCCGATCGTGTTCGGTTGGGTCATCAGGTCGGATCTCCTCGCATCTCGAGTGGAACGCTCTCTCCACGGTACTCGGCCAGCGCGGCGCGGACCGCGGGAATGTCGCGCAGTTCTCGTTCGCTAAGACCTTCGAGAAAGTCGGTGAGCCGTTCGAGCTGAGCGGCGTTGGCGTCCTTGTCCGGTCCACAGCGGCACAGCGCGGCGAGCTCGGCCTCCTCGTCGTGACCGTGCTCGTCCGATCGTTCGTCGTGCGCCACGAGCGGTACGAGGCGCACGGACGATCCACCGCGGGGCTGAAGGCTGTGGACCGAGACGACCCGGCGCTGGTATCCGCCACGCATCGTCGCGTAGACGCGCATGACCATGAGCAAGTCGACGCGCGCGAGATCCGATGCCGCGACGCCGAGCTCGCCGGTCAGCTGAGCGACGGCCTCTTCGGCGCTGTCCGCATGCAACGTCGACCCGAGGGCGTAGCCCTGGCGCAGCGTCTCGAACACACGGACCGCCTTGGGGCCCCAGAGATAGACCGGCAAGTGCGAGCTCAGCTCGTTGCCGAGAAGGAGCGTCTGATCGGGACGCGTTTGCTTCAAGTAGTCGAACGTCTCCACCCACCCGCGCAAGAAGATGCGCCGGACACGGTTGGGAAGGAAATCGAGGAAGGCGGTGAGCGTCGTCGTCTTTCCGGAGTGCGGTTGCTCAGCGGCGATGAGCATCGAGCCGTGCGCGTTCAGCACCATTCCGCACAGCGCGACGGTGCGCGCATCCATGTTCCGTGCTTCGAGGAGCTCGATGATCGACATGGGGATCGGCGGCTCCCAGTTCCATCCCCACCAACCCACAGGCACGTCGTAGTCGCGCGGCGACAACGGATGCTCGACGAGCGTTCCACGACGATGTTGCATGCTTTCGGGCTCGTCGCCGAGCCTAGCACGCTATCCTCCGCACTCCGGTGACTGAGGAGAAGCACACGATCGACGAGCGGAACATCGACGATCCATCACGTCTCGCTGATGAGGCGCGCGAGAATGTAGAGAAGGCCGCGATAGAGCTGCGCGCGTCGCGCGTGCCGATCGAGACCGAGCCGCCCACAGTGTTTCGTCCATCGTGAATGCGAGCGACATACGGTTCGCGACCATTCGCGAGCTCGCAGCCGGACTCCGTAAGCGCCGCTTCTCGGCGGTAGAGCTCGCGCAGTGCGCGCTCGAGCTTCTGGAGCGCGTTGGGCCGCACTACAACGCGGTCGCGGCGCTCATGCCAGAGCGCGCTCTCGCGGAGGCCAAGCGCGCGGACGCGGCACTGAAACGCGGGCAAGCGATGGCCGGGACCCGCGACAAGCCATTGCTCGGCATCCCGTACGGGGCGAAGGATCTACTTGCGGCCCGCGGTGCGCCGACGACGTGGGGGGCGCCGCCATATCGCGACCAGGTCTTCGGCGAGGACGCAACCGTCGTCGAGCGGCTCCGGAGGGCCGGCGCGGTCCTGGCGGCGAAGCTCGCGATGGTGGAGCTCGCCGGCGGCGGTGGCTACCGCTACCCGAGCGCGTCCCTGCAGGGACCAGGCCGCAATCCGTGGAACCGCGAGCGGTGGTCGGGCGGGTCGTCGAGCGGGTCAGGCGCCGGAGTCGGCGCCGGCATCGTGCCGTTTGCGATCGGTTCGGAGACCTCGGGCTCGATCGGGACACCGTCGGCCTACTGCGGCGTGACCGGGCTGCGACCGACCTACGGCCTCGTGCCGCGTCGCGGCGCGATGGCCCTCTCCTGGACCCTCGACAAGCTCGGTCCGATGGCCCGGACCGCCGACGACTGCGCGACCGTGCTCGAGGCGATCGCTGGTCCGGATGCCGGCGATCTCACCTCGAGCGATCGACGGTTCCGTCCGCTTTCGGCCGCCGCGGCGCGTGCGGCGGTGAAGAAGGCGCGCGTGGGCTTCGCCGAGGAAGATGTCGCCGATCACGCTTCGCCTGAGGCGAAAGCGGCGCTGGAGAAAGGCGTCGCACAGTTTCGCAAGGTCGCCGGCGGGTTCGCCCGTGCCACGCTGCCGGCCATGCCGTTCGGCCCGATGGTCCAGAGCGTGTACGGTGCGGAAGGGGCCGAGATCTTCGCCGAGCTGATCGAAGGGCCGCGCTTCGAGGAGCTCGTCGACGCACGGCAGAAGTCGGGCCTACGAGCGGCGCTCGATATCAGGGCGCGCGACTACCTTCACGCGATGCGGCTACGCACGATGCTCATTGCCGCTTTCGCGGGAATCTTTCAGAAGGTCGACGTGATCCTCTCGGTGGGCCGGGCGTTGACGGCTACGCCCATCACCCAGCGACTCGACTCGCCGCCCACGGCCGGTGGCGCGGTCGCTCAGCCAGCCAAACGTCCGGGGAATCTCGGGCTTATCCCGGCGGGCAATCTCGCGGGACTGCCCGCGGTCTTCTTTCCCTGCGGCTTCGGGACCGATGGCTTGCCGGTCGGCCTGCAGCTCGTCGGCCCGCCGTTCAGCGAGGCGCTGCTCGTCGCACTCGCATCCGCGTACCAGCGCGAGACCGATCACCACGTTCGGCGGCCGAAGGACGGACTCGAGGGCTCCTAGCCGGCGTCAAAGCGTCGTCGCGATCGGGGCGAGCGCCGCGATCTGATCGCGCTCGGTCCCGAACGGCTGGAACATGATGTTGGCGTGCGCGATCCCCTTCGCGGCATAAGCCGCGAGCGTCGCGCGCGCTTCGTCGGCGATCCCACGCACGAGCCCGGGCCGCGAGCCAACGAACGACTTACGGTCCATCTTCGCGCGCGCGGCGAGCACGTCGAGCCGGGCATCTGCCTCGGCGCGCGTCTTCCCGACGCACGCGATGAGGAACGTGCTCCGGAGAAGGGTCTTCGGCTCGCGCTTTACGGCCCGACACGCTTCGTCGAGATCGCGCATGCGATCGGGGAACTCCGCCGGAGATGACGCGCTCACGTTGAGGTTGAAGGCGTGCGCAAACTTCGCCGCGGTGCGCATGACCCGCGGCTTTGACCCGCCGATCCAGATCGGGAGCGGTCGCTGCAACGGCTTTGGCGAGCAGAGCGCGCCATCGATGCGGTAGTGCTTCCCGTGGTAGGTGGCGCGGTCTTCTTTCCACATCCGCGTACAGATCTCGAGCGTCTCAGCCATCTGAGCCACACGAGTGGGCGCGTCGGGGAAGTCGTAGCCATACGCGCGATATTCGATCTCCTTCCAGCCCGCGCCGATCCCGAAGTCGAGCCTGCCGCCGCTCATGACGTCGACGCCGGCCGCGATCTTGGCGAGGAGCGCTGGGTTGCGGTAGGACTGCGCGGTCACCATCGGTCCGATCCGGATACGTTTGGTCTGGACCGCGAGCGCGGCGAGGAGGGTCCACGCCTCGAGGCAATCGGTCTGCGCCGAATCCGGCCCGAGGAAGAGGTGGTCGCTCAGCCAGAGACGCGTGAACCCGGCGGCCTCGCCGTCGTGGGCGATCGCGAGCACATCCTCGAACTTGAATCCGAACTGTGGCTCGACTTGGATCCCAAGATCCATTGCTTCGTCCCCCTCATTCGTCCTCCTCCGCGGTGAGCCGGAACATCATGTGTCGTCCGGTCACCGTCAGGGTCGCCAGCATGAATGCGGCGAAGATAGCGATCCCAATGTTCGCCGCCGGTTCGATGCCGACGACGAACGCGTTGAACGTCGCGACGAGCAGGAACCAGGCCGCGAAGGCGAGCACGGTCTCGCGGAATTGAAACGTGATCGGCCTGCGGGGAACGCGACGCGGCGGGCGCTGCTCGATCGGGAGCGCGGCCTCCGCCTGGCGGCGACGCCGCCGATCCGCCCGCATCACTTGCGCCACGTAAGCGACGCAGGCAGCAAGGACGATGACTTCGCCGATCACGTTGACCGGATGTCCGACGACGATGGAGAGCGGGATGAGGAGTAGCGCGAAGACGCCGGCGACGGTCGCGACCGTCGCGAGGAAGATCGTGACTCCGCGCTTCACCCGTCGGCGATCGCGCGGTCGAGCACCTCGAGGACGTGCAGCACCGCGATGTCCTGCCGTCCCCGGGCGCGAAGGCCCGCGTCCAGCTGGAGCATGCAGCCTGGATTGGCGGTAACGACGGCCTGCGCACCGGTGGCGAGGATCGCATCGATCTTCGGCTCGAGAAGGCGATCGGCGTATTCCGGCTGGCTCACGTTGTAATACCCGGCGCTCCCGCAGCAGACGTCGGCGTCGACCATCTCGACGAGCTCCAGTCCTTCGACCCGGCGAAGCAGCGCGCGCGGCTCGGCGCGGATGCCCTGGGCGTGCGCGAGATGACACGGGTCCTGGTAGGTGACGCGCATCGGCAGCGCTCCGAACGTCATGCCGTCCATTTGCGTGGCGAGATACTCGGTCACATCTCGGACGCGGCCGCTGAAGGTGGCGGCACGCTCCCGCCACTCGGGGTCGTCTTCGAGCAGGTGCGTGTACGTCTTGAGGTGCGCGCCGCAACCGGCCGCGTTCACCAGAACGAGATCAACGCCGGTCCGTTCGAACGCCGCGATGTTCCGCTTGGCGAGGTCCACCGCCGCGGCGCGATCGCCGGCATGCGCGTGCAGCGCGCCGCAGCACGTCTGCGCCGGGACATCGGCGATCGCGATCCGCGACCGCGCGAGCACGCGCGCGGTCGCGCTGTGGATGTCCCCGTAGGAAACCCGCATGACGCAGCCGAGCAGCAGCGCGACCCGCCCTCGCGGGTCGTCGACGGCGACCGAACGGAAGCGGGGCCGCCCGAGCGGCGGCGCAAGCTCGTCGAGTCGGCGCAGCCGAGGTGAGAGGAATCGGCGCACCAGTCGCCGGAGGCCGAGCCTGTCGGCGAGCCCCAAGAGACGCGCGGCCAGATCGACCAGCAGCGGACGGGCGGCGATATTCAGGAGAAGACCCAGGCCGAGCGGCACGGGCCGTCTCGGGGCCAGACCCGCCCGAGTCGCCTCGATCAGGCGACCATATGGGACGCCCGAAGGGCAGACCGCCTCACATGCACGACATGCGAGGCATCGGTCGAGATGCACGAGCGCCGTCGAGTCCGCGGTGTCGATCCGCCCCGCGCCGATGGCGCCCATGAGATGGAGCCGTCCGCGAGGCGACTCGGTCTCGAGATGCGTGATGCGGTAGGTCGGACACGCCTCGAGGCAGAGTCCGCAGTGGATGCATCGTTCGAGGCCTCGCAGATCGAGGGCGGCCGTCACGAAGGTAGCCGCCCAGGAGCGAGCACGCCGCGCGGATCGAACCGCGTCTTGAGCTCGCGCGCGATCGCATTCGGTATTCCCGAAGCGCCCCACGCGCCGCCGACCGCGCGCTTGTAGTCGGGGCCGGCGCGTTCGAGCACCGCGTAGCCACCCATCGCTTCAAGATCGGAGCGGATGCGACGGAACGTCGCGCGATCGATCGCCCGGAGGAGGAAGGCGGCGCCGTTCGCCGGATAGATCACCGCGTCGTACCCGACAAAGTCGAGGGCCGGCGTGCGAGCCGCTGGCCAGCCGACCCGCGCGGCCCACGTCGCGCTGACCGGCGCGCTCGCGATCACATCCCAGGCCTCGTTCGCGACGTCGCGGCACCGGACTCGTTCGCGCACGCTGCGTCCCAGGCGCCGGACGGCCGCAGCCGGGCCGGCCAAACGAATCAAAAGGGCCGCGCCGTCGCGGGAGCCGATCGCTTGCGCGGGCGCGCCGCTTGCGATCGCGAGCGCGTCGAGGGGCAAACCGGTCGTGTGGAGCTCGGTGGCGATGCGCAGCGCCTCAGGGACGGAGAGATCAGCCTGCAGCGTGGTCGTCCGCTCGGGGATCGCGGTGAGCTTCAATGTCACTTCGCATATCGCGGCGAGCGTCCCGAATGTTCCGCTCCAGAGTCGCGTGAGGTCGTAGCCCGTGACGTTCTTGACGACTTTCCCGCCCGAGCGCACGCGGGTGGCGTCGCCGAGGACCACCTTCGCGCCAAGGATCCAGTCGCGCGGATGGAAGTAGCGAAGCCGGGATGGACCGAAGGCCGCGCTCGCGATCGTCCCGCCGACCGTCGCCCGGTCGGGAGCACCCGCCTCGACCGGCCAGCGCTGCTTCGTCTGGGCGAGCGCGTCCGCGAGATCGGTGAGCGTCGTCCCAGCACGCACCGTCGCGACGAGATCGCCGGCTTCGTGCTCGATCAGGCCGCGAAGCGAGGAGAGCTCGAGGACCGTGTCGCAGCGCTCGAGGGGATCGCCGACGTCGAGCCGCGTCCGGCCCGAGGCGACGAGCACCGCTTCGCCGCGTTCATTCGCGGCACGGATCGCGTCGACCACGTGTGCTTCGGTCTCGGCGCGCACGACCTCGGCCGGCCGCAGTCCGTCGATCTCCGCTACACCCACATGCCCTCCGCGAGAGCGCGTTTCGCGCGCTCGGTCGGGATGTCCGCGCAGGCGTCGCCGCCCGGGAACACCTTTCCCGGATTCATCATCCCGTCCGGGTCGAAGGCGTCGCGGGCCCGCCGCTGCGCCTCGAGGTCCGCAGGGCCGAATACCCAGAACATGAAGTGATTCTTTTCGAGACCGATGCCGTGCTCGCCGGAGAGCGCGCCTCCCGCGTCGATCGCGAGCTTGAGGATCTCGGCGCTCGCCTCCATCACGCGCTCGATCGGTTCCTCCCGAGCGTCGAAGAGGAGGACCGGATGCAGATTGCCGTCGCCGATATGGAACATGTTCGCGATCACGTAGCCGTACCGCGCCGCGATCGCGTTCACGTCGCGGAGCACCTCCGGAAGACGCGACCGCGGGACCACGGCGTCGTGCAGGTAATTGTTCGGCTTGATCCGGGCGAGCGCGGCGTAACCGAGCTTGCGCGCCTTCCAGAGAAGCTCGCGCTCCTCGACGGACTTCGCGGAGCGGACGTCGGTCGCGCCGTGCTGCATGAGGACGCGGCCGATCGCTGCCGCCCAGCTCTCGGTCTCCTCGCGCAGTCCCTCGACCTCGACGAGGAGAAGAGCGCCGGCATCGGTAGGGAGATGGACATCGAACGCCTGATTGACCGCGCCGATCGTGACCGCGTCGAGCATCTCCATCGCAGCCGGGACGACCCCGCTCGCGATGATCGCGCTCGCCGCGCGTGCGCCGCTATCCACGTCGCTGAAGACGGCGACGAACGTTCGCACGTCCTCGGGGAGGGGGAGGAGCCGCAGCCAAATCTTCGTGACGACGCCGATCGTCCCCTCGCTACCGACGATGAACGGCACGCAGTCGTAACCGGGGAGATCCGCCACCGGACCGCCGAAGCGCGCGAGCTCGCCGCTCGGCAGCACCAGCTCGACTCCGAGCACGTGCTGCGACATCGATCCATATCGGAGCGCATGCGGCCCGCCGGCGTTGGTCGCGACGTTCCCGCCGATCGTCGAGATCCGCTGGCTCGCGGGATCGGGCGCGAAGAAGAGCCCATGCGGGCGTGCGGCGACGCTGACGGCGAGGTTCGGCACGCCAGGCTCGACGACGGCGACACGCGCGACGGGATCGATTTCGATGATCCTGCGCAGGCGAGCTGTCGTGACGACGATCGCGCCCGCGCAGGCGATCGTGCCGCCGGAGAGCCCGGTGCCGGCGCCGCGCGGCACGATCGCCACGCCCGCATCGCGAGCGGCGCGCACGATCGCGACGACCTCCTCGGCGGTGCCCGGGACCGCGACCGCCGATGGCGGATGCCGATCGAATCCCGCGTCGTACTCCCACACCAAAAGGTCGGCGGGTCGCCAGAACACGTTCTCCGCCCCACATATCTCTTCGAGCCGACGGACGAGCGAGCTTGGGGCGGTCTTCACCGGCAGGGCGACGCGGGGTGGCCCGGGGGAGTGGGGTTGGGCGCGAGCGGGGGGTGCCCTGGGCCGCGGCCGACGCCCAGGCCAGAACACCGCGGCCCGCGTGGGCGGCGGCCAGCGGCCAGGGTGCCGCTCGCGTCCGGCCCTCGACCCCGGGACAGGACCCCGCGTCGCTCACCGATGACCATCACGCGTGCTCCTCGATCCAGATCGCTCCGTCCTCGGCGTGCTCTTTTTTCCAGATGGGAACGATCGTCTTCACTTCGTCGATCGCCGCACGGGCGGCGGCGAAGGCGGCATCGCGGTGAGGGGCGGCCACGGCGACGATCACGGCGATGTCGCCGATCACGAGGTCGCCGACGCGGTGCTGCATGGCGATGCGGAGCGGGCCGTGCTCGCGCCCGAGACGCTCCGCGATCTCGCGCATCTTCGACTCGGCCATCTCCGCGTAGGCCTCGTACTCGAGGTGCAGGATCCGCTTGCCGCGGCTGCGGCTGCGGACGGTGCCGAGGAAGACCACCACGCCGCCAAAGGCATCGTCGCGGACGAGCGCGAGCGCGTCGTCGACGGAAAGCGGCGCCTCGCTCACCGCGATGGCCTCGAGGGTTCGGGCGTCCCCACCCGACACCGGGGGGATGAGCGCGACTTCGTCGCCGTCCGCGAGTGGGGTGTCGACTTCGGCGTAGTCGCGGTTTCGCGCGATCACAACCCGTCGTCCTTCCGCCACGAGCGGATGCTCGCGCAGGATCTCAGCGATCGCGTCGCGGATCCTCGCCCCCGGTGGCAGCTCCAGATCGAAATGTCCGCGTCCCGCTGCTTCGCGATACGACGCGAACAGACGAACGTGGACGCGCATCGGGCCAAGCGTACCGGAGGTGACAGAATCGCACGGGCATGGACGTCGACGCGGCACTTGGCGTCCTCCTCGCCCTGCTGCTGGTCCTGGCGAACGCGTTCTTCGTCGCGGCGGAATACGCGTTCGTGCGCGTGCGCAAGACCCAGTTGGACGAGCTCGCGCCGCGCAGCGCCCGTGCGCGCCGGGCCGCAGGCGTCGTCGAACGACTTGACGCGTACATCTCGGCTTCGCAGCTCGGCGTCACGTTGGCGTCGCTGGGTCTTGGTCTTGTCGGCGAGCCCGTTCTCGCGCGGGTGATCGAGCCACTGTTCTTCTGGCTGCGCGACGCCTCGGAAGTCGCCTTCCACGTTGTCGCATTCGTCGTCTCATTCGGGATCGTGACCTACGTCACCACGGTGGTCGGCGAGCTCGCGCCGAAGTATCTCGCGATCCAGCGTGCCCTCCCGCTCGCGCTATGGTGCGCGTACCCCCTCGATCTCTTCTTCCGGCTCATGTATCCGTTCATCGCGCTGGTCAACACGAGCGCCAACGCGCTGCTCCTTTGGGTGGGAATTCGGCCGAGCACCGAGCTGAGCGTTCACAGCGAGGAGGAGCTCAAGATGCTTGTGGCGGTCAGCACGCGCAAGGGCGTGCTTCAGGAGAGCGAGCGCGTGATCGTCGGGCGGGCGATGGAGTTCGCCGACCGCGTCGTTCGCCAGGTGATGATCCCTCGGACCGAGATCGTCGCCGTGGAGGAGGACGCGCCTATCGCGGAGCTCGTCGCGACCGCGCGGCAGCATCACTTCTCGCGTTTCCCTGTGTTCCACGACGATCTCGATCATGTCATCGGCATCGTCCACGTGAAGGATCTGGTCGGCGTGGACCGGGCATCGCACGCGAAAGCGCGGGACGTCATGCGGAAAGTGCCGATCATGCCCGAGACGATGCGCCTCGATCAGGCGCTCGCCGAGTTTCGCCGCCAGCGGGTGCGGCTCGCGGTCGTCGTGGACGAGTTCGGCGGAACCGCGGGCCTGGTCACGCTTGAGGACGTGCTCGAGCAGCTGGTGGGCGAAGTCCAAGATGAATTCGATACCGAAGCCCCCGCGTTCAAGGAAGAGACTCCGGGCACGTTCGTCGTCGACGGACTCACGTCGCTCGACGCACTGCGCGAGCGTCTTGGGCTCGCGCTTCCGGACGAGCCCTACGACACGGTCGGCGGGATGGTCTTCGGCAGGCTCGGCCGGCTCGCGGCCGTCGGCGACGCGGTCGAGGTCGAAGGCCACCGCTTCCAGGTCACCGGGATCGACGGGCGGCGTGTCGCGCAGGTGCGCGTCCAACGGGGTCGGCCACCGCGCAAGGCGGCCTGACCACTTGCAACGACTGAGTAACGGCATGCTTGGCCGCCACGCTGGCATGACAGGTGCTCATGAGGGCTCCATGGTCGACCTCCTCATGAGCGATCCTGGGATCCTCCTCTTCACCACGGTCGGCATCGTCGCGACGGCCGTATCGATCGTGCGCGACGCGCGCGATCAGAAGGCGCACTCGGACGGCCAGGACGCGAGTGGGGACGTCGTCGAGGTGCGCGCGGCCTAGTTGAGGTCTCCCACCTAGTCAGCGCTCGAAGAGCGAACGGGCGAACGACACCGCATCCTCCACGCGGCTGCCCCAGAAGGCCTGCGCCCGCGGATCCATGAGCACGAAGATGCCCATCGCCGCGAGCGTGACCGCCGCGGTCATGAGCGCGAACGCGACCGCGCTCGCACGGAAGCCGACCCGCATGGCTCGACTGTAGCGATTGAGGGGCTTCGCCCCTCAAGACCCCGTCAGGTTCGCGGACCGCTCCGAAGCCGAGCGACGAGATTGTCCAGCCGGGCGCGCGAGATCGTCAGGAACTTCGCAAGGTTCTGCCGGTCGCCTTCGGGGATGGTGCCGTGTCCGTCCTCCCCGACCGCTCGCGCCAGGTCGGCGAGAGCCTCGTTGAGCTTGCGCGTCGCCGTGATGAGGGCGTCGTCGCGCAGCGGAGGTATCGCGGGCTCCGGCCTGGCCGGCCGCTCGCCCGGGTGCAGGATCCTTTCGACTCGGTCGTGAAGTCGTATGAGCGTGAGCTGGCCGGCGATGATCTGCTTCGCGAGCGACCTGCGTCGCCGCGCGTTCTCGAGCTTCATCAGCTCGTATGCCGCCGAGAGCGTGTCGTAACGCTGGGCGACCATGTCACGCACGTCGTCGGGCGCGCTCGCGAGCCGTAGCCGGTTCTCCACGTAGCCCTTGTCCTTGCCCAGCTTCGTCGCGAGATTGCGGATCGAGTAGCCGAGCTCGCCGGTCATCTTCTTGTAGATGACCGCCTCGTCCAGCGGGGAGAGATCCTCGCGCTGAAGATTCTCGATGAGCGCGATCTCGAGCGCGGTCGCGTCGTCGAAACGTTCGACGATCGCCGGGATAGTCTCCTTGCCCGCGAGCTTCGAGGCGCGCCAGCGGCGCTCGCCGGCGATGATCTCGTAGTCATCGCCCGCGGGCCGCACGAGGATCGGTTGCAGGACGCCGTGCTCGCGGATCGAGGCGGCGAGCTCGGCGAGGGTCTCCTCGTGCCAGGTCATGCGCGGCTGAGATGGATTCGGGACCACCTTTTCGAGCGGGATATCGCGGACGGCGGTGGGCGTGCGCGCGGCGAGGAGGCTGATGATTCCGGGCTGCGCTTCGGTCTCCTGCGCGAAGATGCGCCCGCCGGCTTCGCGGAACGACTTGCGTGGGCGTGGGCTACTTGTGAGCACCGATCACCTCCTTGGCCAGGTCCACGAAGCTCTTCGCCGCATCGCTCCGTGGCTCGTAGACAGTGATCGGGACGCCAGCGGTGGGCGCCTCGCCGATCTTGACGGATTGACGGATGACCGTGTCGAAGACCTGGTGGTCGCCCAAGTCCTTGAGCGAATCGAGCATGTCGCGCGCGAGGATCGTTCGGCTGTCGTAGAAGGTCGGCAGCAGACCAAGGACCTTGAGATTCGGGTTGAGCCGCGTCTGCACCGTCTTGATGATCTTGAGTAGCGCCGCGACGCCTTTGAGTGCGTAGTACTGCGTCTGTACCGGGATGATCACGCCGTGCGCCGCGACGAGCGCGTTGAGCGTGAGCAAGCCAAGGGTCGGGGGACAGTCGATGAGGATGAAGTCGTAGCGCTCGATGATGTCGCGCCCGAGCTTGTCGCGGAGCGCCATCTCGCGGCCGATCGCGTTGAAGAGCTCGACCTCCGCCGCCGACAGCTCGAGCGTCGCTGGGGCGACGTCGACACGCTTGGTCTTCGTCGGACGGACGATGGACGCGATGGTGATGTTCGTGTCGATGAGGACGTCGGCGATGCTGCGTTCGACCGTGTTGAGGTCGATGCCGAGACCGACGGTGAGGTTCGCCTGCGGATCGAGGTCGATGCAGAGGACGTCGTGACCGAGCGAAGCGAGCGCCCCGCCGAGGTTGATGGCGCACGTGGTTTTACCCACGCCACCCTTCTGGTTCGCGATCGCGATAACCTTGCCCAACCGCGCTCTCCTCTTGCGGACCCTCGCCCTGAGTCCGCTTCGAGTTGCTGTGCTCCCCACAGCGCGCGGAAGCGCACGCGCCAACCAGCCCCACGGGCACTATAGCGGCGGTTTAGCTCACGCGATAGGTGCCGGTCAGGGCCGAGATCTGATCTCGCAGCGCCCCCGCGCCCCGCCGCGCATCGCATCCGAGCTTTCGACGCGCGATGTTGAGGTGCGCGCGGACCGATGCCTCCCTGATCCCAAGCTTGGAGCCGAGGTCCGCCCGTGAGAGCTGGGGTTCGGCGAGCCACGAGCGGACCACTTCGATCTGTCGCTCGGTCAGATCCCTCGCGCGCAGTACGTCACCGAGGACGCCCTCGGCGCGATCGGCCGACTGGACCATCTGCCGCCAGTAACCCGGAGCGACGCCGATCGTGAGCGCGAACTTGGCGACGCGGATGACCGCGGGACGGTACCACCACGGCCACGTTCGGACGTCCTGACGCACGAGTGTCTCGACCTCGCGTCGCACGATCGTCTCGGCCACCGGCAGCTCACCGGCGGCGAGCTCGACGGCGGCGAGACCGAGCGCGGCGCCACGGCGCTCGTGATGGAACTCGCATCGCTCGAACTCCCGGATCGCCAGGCGGAGGTCGTGCGCCGCTTCGTCGAACCGTCCCTGCGCATAGAACACGACGCCTCGAGCCGCGAGACGGAACGGCATGTCCTCGGTTGGGCAGTTCACGGCATCAGGCGGAGTCACGGGTGATCCCTCGGCCAGATCGAAGAGCGGCTCCTCCCACGGCACCTTGATGCCGCTCGCCAGACGCAGGTTGTGCGCCCCCGAGATGTTCCCGAGATTGCGAAGGGTGACCGCCCAGACGTACTGGAGCCACCGTCCGAAAGAGCGACTGCTCCCGCCCCAGTGCCGATCCGCTTCACGGAAGAACGTGAGTGCAACGGGGTCGCCCCGCGCGGCACACACATGACCGCGCAGGTACGCCGCAAGGCCGAGCTGCCTCGCGCTTCCCGTCGCGCGGGCGATCGCCGAGGCGGTCTCGGCTTCGGCCGCGGCGGCGGAGTAGTCGCCGTATTGCACGAGGACGTGGACCAGCTGGCGCGCGATCCGGAAGCGAAGATCGTGGCGCAGGTCGCGGTCGCGAACGCGCACCGCGAAATTGCGAGCGGCATGCGCCTCATCGAGCGCGTCGAGCGCGCGATTGAGCGCGATCGCGTTGACCGATGCGTAGAGATGGGCCTCGCCCGCGGCGATGCCATGACCCGACCGGGCCGCCGCGCGAGCGCGAGCAAACCCCGGCTCACATCTGCCGGCGTAGTAGTCGAGGTATGCGAGGTGCGCCTCGGCGCGCGTACGGACGCCGGGCGATCCGAGATCGGAGGCTCGTTCGAAGAGGCGCCGCGCCTCCGCGAAGTCCTGCTCATCCTCCGCCGCCCGACCAAGAGAGAATGCGAGCGCTGCGTCGAGATCCTCCCGAGCGCGCAGCTCGGCTTGCTCGAGCATCACGAGATTCGATTCGCCTCGACAGATCGCGCGCTCGATCTCGGCCGCACGTCCGTCCATCTCGGAATCCAGCATGGCCGACGATCCTAGAACTTAGCTCTAATAAGTTCAGTCTTGGCGGTGCTACGGTCCGACGAGCCCTCAGAAGGTCGAAGCGCGCTCGACCGGGCGGGAGCGGAATGGAGAACAGAGAGATGCGCGTGCGAACGATCCTGTCATTGCTCGTTTCGGCGTTCGTACTCCAGATGCCGATCGCCGACCATTTCGGCGCCGTCGCGCTCGCGGCCGGACCGACGAGCGACGTCTGCCACGACGCGGCCCCGTTGGCGAGGCTGCCGGCCGACGACGGTGTTTCAGCTCAGCCGCTCGACGCGGCGACACTCAGCCAGCTTGCCAAGACGAAGGCAGAGTCGAACGACCCAGAGCGTGCCAACCGAGATCTCGCGACCGGGCGACCCGAAGTACTGGCGGCGCAAGCGGCGCGGAAATCTGCCGCACTCCGCTCGGGCAACGCCCGCGGATCGGCCAGCGTCTTCACCGATCGAGCCTCTTTGCTCAGCGCGTGCGCCACGATGAGACAGGGCGCATCGCTGCCGACGACCATTGCTGCGATCGCCGACGCCTTCTCGAGCCACGCCGCCGCGACCACCGGGTCCGGTTACGGCTGGGTCGACAACCTCAATCAGCAAGGGCAGCAACGGTCCTACTGGTGCGGACCGGCGACCGTCTCCGAGACCGCGTACAGCATGTACTACAACGGCCGTGGCGCGATCCCGGTGAGCCAGTCCACCGCCGCGAGCTACATGGGCACCACCACCGACGGCACGACCGTCGGCGCATTCGTGAATGGGCTCAACGCATACGTCGGTCGGCCCGTCGCCGGGTGGAACTGGTACGCGTTCGTCTGGCTCTCGTACAACCCAACGTCGTCAGAGCGTTCTAACTTCGTGTCGTACCTCGAGTTCGACGTCAACAACGGCTGGCCGGTCGGGGGCGACGCGTGGGAGGCTGCCTACGGGCCTCACCTCAGGGGACACCCCTACAACCAAACCATCTTCCATTACATCGAGCTCGGCGGATACGGCTCGAGCGGCGGCAGCATCTACTACGCGGATTCGGCCACGACCGTGTGGAGCACGGTGCCCCCGTACAGCTGGTTCGACATGCAGACGATGATCACGATCCTCGGCGGGAGAGGCTATGCGTGGTGACCGCCTCGCCCTGACCTTGCTTATCGCGGCGGCGTGGAGCTTCTCGTGCTCCACGCCGCCCTCCCCCGCGACAAGGGCGGTCGATACGCCGGCCGCCATCACCTCCGCCAACCCACCGGCGTCGGCGACTCCGGTGCGCAGCCTAGAGATGTGCATCGGGACACCGCCCGCGGCGTGGACCGCAGGATTCCAGGGACAGAGCGTGGTCCTTCCCGGCGGCACGCGCTTCGGCCTTGGAGCGCCGACACTCGCCGGCCAGGTCGCGTTCGGTCAGTTCGACACCGGTACCGAAGACGGCATCGGCAGCCTCGATCTGGCCACCGGGCGGATGACGCGCGTCGTCACCTGGAGCTCCCAGGTCAGTGGCATGGGATGGATGGCCGTCGAGCTGCCCTGGGTCGTGTGGGAGCAGGGAAACTCGCAAGCAAATCTTTCCGATTGGAGCGTGCTCGCATGGAACAAGGACACCGGGGCGCGGTCCACGATCGCCACATCACGTCTGCCCGACAGCACGTTCCTCTTCGGACAGCCTCCATACCCATCGCTTCGGAATGGAGTCGTGACGTGGGCGCAGCCGCTCCCCAAGCGCGGCGATGTCAATGAGTCGGAGATCCACGCCCGGAGTCTCGGGACCGGCCGCGATGCTGTCCTCGCGAGCGGCCGTGTTGGCGCTCCGGTGTTCGCGGGCCGGTACTTGATCTGGGCACACCGGGAGGCGGATAGCCGGTACTCGTTCCAGGCCGTCGATGCGGAGAGCCTCGCGCCGATCGACCTCCCCGACAGGCTGCGCGATCCAGGTCCGATCGTTTACGTCGCCGGGTCAGCGCAGTTCCTCGCCTGGAGCGGTGAGGGCTCGCAGACCGTAACGGTGTGGACGGTCGACTCTCGGGCTTTCGTCGAATACCGCTCGCCGGATCTCAACCACTCGTTCCAGTTCATGCAGCTCGCCGGGCATTACCTTCTCTTCTACGGTGGAGTCGCCTCGAGCATTCTCGATCTCACGACCGGCGCGGCCTTCGACGTCGCGGGAAGCCTCGCTGGATCGGATGAGAAGATCGCGAAGGAGGAGCCGTCCGTGCCGATCGGGCAGAAGGGCCAGCTCGTCGCGTCGCGGATCTCGGCGGTCTCGCTGAACACGGTCGGTACCATAGCGACCTGCGCGCCGCGCTGATCGGGCCCGCTCGCTTCGCTCGTTCGGGCGCCCGTCGTCGGCCGCTCGCGCGAGCAAGCTCGCGCACCGGCGCTCCTAGGGCCCGTAGCTCAGTGGTTAGAGCGGCGGACTCATAATCTGCTGGTCCCAGGTTCGATCCCTGGCGGGCCCACTCGTGGTCAAGCCCTGAGGAGCGAGGATGCCCCCGCGCTGCAGTCATCTCGATCAGATCCGCGAAGTCACGCCGAGCGGCGACGGCTGCGATGAGTGCATCCGTCTCGGCGACGAATGGGTCCACCTGCGGCTCTGTATGACCTGCGGTCGCGTCGGGTGCTGCGATGACTCGAAGAACAAGCACGCTTCAAAGCACGCCCGCAACGACAGGCATCCGATCATCCGATCGTTCGAACCCGACGAGGACTGGGGCTGGTGCTTCGTCGACGAGGTCGATCTCGATGCGCGCGCGTGGCGGGTACGCGGCCCGGTCGCCCACAGCGTCTAGCGCTCAGGCCCCGATGTCCCTCCGCTGCATCGCGATGAGCGCGGCGAAGGATGCGGCAGCACCAATCGCAAGGAGCGTCGCCTCCCGTGCCCAGTCGATGGATGTCATGACCGGGTTCCCATAGAGCGCATACACCGAGAGGTTCGCGAGCCATTCCGGCCACTGGAAAAGCGGCGCGAGCTCCTGCACGAAGTAGCCGACGATCGCGACGGCTGCGAGGATGCCGAGGGTGAGCCGTGGCCGCCAGCCGACCCCGGCAGCCCCGAGTCCGCCGAACGCGAACGCGACCAAGAGCGTGAGTGCCGCTCCGACCACCACGCGTCCGACTTCGAGGGAGATGTCCGCGGATGCGGCGCCGATCAGCAGCGCGAGCGAGCTCGCGGCGACGATCACTGCCGCTCCGATCAGCAGCGCGGCGAGGCGCTCGACCACGATTCGCGCACGCGAGATCGGCTGCGCCGCGAAGATCTCGAGGCGCCCCTCCTGATCGTCGGCAGCCCACCCGTTCGCCTGGACGATGGCGTAGAGGGAGATCAGCAAGACCAACGCGCTGAACCACGAGAGGCCGATGAACGCGGTGTAGGTCGCAATACCAGCGCGCTCCATATACACGCGAAAGCTGGGCGTCGCCAGCATGGCGTCGACGAGCGTGCGGGTGAAGGACAGAAAGAAGAGCCCGAGCGCCGCGACGACTGCGGTCCATGCCACGAGCGAGACGCGCTGCTGGTCGAGGATCGCGAGGACCGGCACCCGGAGCAGGGGATTTCCCGCAGGGCGGACCGTGGGCCGGGCATCGCGGGGGGTGCGCCGCACAAGTGGCGCGCCGAGGTCGCGGCGCACGAAGGCCACCACCGCGAGGACCGTGATCGCCGCCGCGGCGGCGAAGAGCCCAAGCGTGCTCGAGAGGTCGAGCACCCCGCCGGCGGTGAGCGGGTGATTCTGGTCGTAGAGCCAGAACGGCGAGAGCGAGCGGATCGCGGCGACTTCGGCGCCGTTGCGGTCGACCACGTTGACGAGGTACAGGATCAGAAGCACCGCGCCGCCTAGCGTGATGGCTCCGCGCCGCGTGGTCACGAACTGCGCCGCCAGCAGGGCGACCGCGTAGCAGCAGAGGACCAGGCCGACGAGCGCGACGCCCTGGAGCGCGAGCGCACCCGCAGGCACGCCGTCGTTCACGATCGCAGCGCCGACGCCCGCGGCGCCCACCGCGAGTGTGGAGGCGGCCATCGCGAGCGCGGCGAAGGCGACGATCCGCAAGCCGATGTAGCGGCCGCGCGACACACCCTGCGCGAGCCAGTGCTCGACGAGACCTCGCTCTTCATCGCCGCGGCCCGCGCCCGACGCGGCCATCACGGCCCAGAAGCCGACGACGACCTCGAGGAACCCGAGCGCGCGCCACTCGATCCATCCGGCCATCGTGCCGAGACCGTGGGGCAGCGGCAGCAGGTACGTGAGCTGTAGGGCGAGGAGCTCCATTTGCTGGCCGAAGACCGCGCGTTCGGCCGGGGTGTTTCCGGCGAGGGTCGCGAATGCCAGCGGCTGCGCGATGGCGCCGACGGTGCCCAGGGCAGCGGTCGCGATGGCGCCCATGCGGCCGAGACGAAGCGCGATCCGGAGGAGCGTCACTCGCGTTTCGCCGGGCCTGCGTAGTAGGAAAGGAAGATCTCCTCAAGGCTCGGCTCTCGGCTTTCGAGGTCGAGGATCCTCTCGGACGCGATGGCCGAGAGGAGTGGCGCGATGTCACCACGCAGCAATCCGCGGACGCGCTGGCCCCGCACGTCGAGCTGTTCGAGACCGGGCACCGCGGCGAGCCGCGCGAGCGGAGGCGTTCCCGCGAACTCGACCTCGACCCGCCGCGCGCGGACGCCGACGAGCTCGGCGAGCGTGCCGACGGTGACGAGGGTGCCTTCGCGGACGATGCCAACTCGATCGCAGACGTGCTCCACCTCGGATAGGACGTGCGACGAAAGGAACACCGTCGTCCCGCCCGCGCGCGCCTCGCGGATCAGCTCGTAGAAGACCTGCTGGTGCAGAGGATCGAGTCCCCCGGTGGGCTCGTCGAGGATGAGCAGCGTCGGCCGATGCATGAACGCGAGGACGAGCAGCAGCTTCTGCTTGTTGCCATGCGAGTACTCGCGGTAACGCCGGCCGAGATCGAGGTCGAGCCTCTTGGCGAGGCTCGCCACGACCGCGTCCGAAACTCCACCCCGCAGGCCGGCGACGTACGCCACGATCATGGAGCCGCGCCAGCCGCCGAACTGCGGCGTCTCGCCGGGGACGTAGCCGACTTGGCGCTTCACCGCGACGGCGTCGCGCTCGCTGTCGAGCCCGAAGACCGTCGCGCCCCCGCGCGTCGGATGGATCATTCCCATGAGGAGCTTGATCGTCGTCGTCTTTCCCGCGCCGTTCGGTCCAAGGAAACCGAACACCTCGCCTTCGTTGACGGCGAGATCGAGGTCGAAGATCCCGCGATGAGCGCCGTAGTCTTTCGTGAGCGCGTGCGTCGCGACGGGGGTCCGCTTCCCTGCGTTCATCGCTCGCATTCTCCGCCGACGCCAATCAACGTCGCGTCAAAGACGCAGGGGCTTCGCGTCGACCGCGGCTCATTATGTGCGGCGTGAGCGTCACGCTCGCCGACGTGGAACGTGCGCGACCCATCGTCACGTCGGTGGTGCACCGCACACCGCTGCTCACGAGCCGCTCTCTTGGAGAGCGGATCGGCGCGAACGCGTACCTGAAGGCCGAGAACCTCCAGCGCACCGGATCGTTCAAGCCCCGCGGAGCCGCCTTCGCGGTGGCGAGCCTCTCCAAGGAGCAGCGCGAGCGCGGGATCGTGACCATGAGCGCGGGGAACGCCGCCCAGGCGATCGCTTTCGCGGCGGCGCGCGCGCACGTGAGCGTCACCGTCGCGATGCCGGAGAGTGCGCCAAAGACGAAGATCGACGCGACGCGCGGTTACGGCGCGGAGATCGTCTTCGCGCCTGACGTCACCCAGCTCGCCGCAAGAGTGGAAGAGATCCGCTCTCGGACCGGCGCGTACTTCCTTCATCCGTACGACAACGCGGCAATGATCGCCGGACACGGCACCTGCGCCCTCGAGGTACTCGAAGACCTACCCGATGCCGACCTGTTCGTGGTCGGAGTTGGCGGGGGCGGGCTCATCGCCGGCATCTCCGTCGCGGTCGCGGCGAAGCGCTCGGGCGCACGGGTCGTCGGGATCGAGCCCTCTGGCGCCGCGGGTATGCGCCTGGCGCTCGACGCGGGTAGGCCCGTGCGGCTCGAGCGGATCAGCACGATCGCGGACGGTCTCGCGGCGCCGATCGCGGGCACGATCCCGTTCGAGATCGTGCGCACGCTCGTTTCCGACGTCGTTGTCGTGGACGACGAGGTCATCGCCGAGGGCGTTCACTTTCTGGCGTCGCGCGCGAGGCTCATCGCCGAGCCAGCGGGGGCCGCGGCGACCGGTGCGCTCCTCGCCGGCGCGGTGCGAGTCCGGCCGGGCGAGCGCGTGGTCTCGATCGTTTCGGGGGGCAATGCCGACCTCAGCCGGCTCGCCCAGATCTTCGGATCGTGAGCGACGGTCGTCTCGTGCTCTACGCGGATGGCGCGTCTCGAGGGAACCCCGGTCCAGCCGGCGCGGGCGCCGTGCTTTTTGACGAGAAGGGGGTCGTCGTCGCGGAGCTCACCCGCGCTCTCGGGCGCGCAACGAACAACGTCGCCGAATACAGCGGATTGATCCTCGGGCTCGAGGAGGCCAAGCGCCGGGGCGCGACCGCGGTCGACGTGCGGATGGACTCAAAGCTCGTCGTCGAGCAGATGCGCGGTCTTTGGAGGATCAAACATCCTGGCCTGAGACCGCTCGCGCTCCGCGCGGGCGCGCTGCTCGCATCCTTCCCGGAGCGGACGATCCAACACGTGCCGCGGGAAGAGAACGCTCACGCGGACATGCTGTCGAATCGCGCGATCGACGAGAGCGATTGGGGGGCGCTGCCCCCCAACCCCCGGAGCACGCGCGGTGAGTGACGACCCACTCACGAACTTCATCGCGCGCAGCCTGCGCGCCGAGGTAAGCGACGTCCGGAGCGAGGTCGTGATCAAGAACCGCACGGTCGAGCTCGAGCGCATCCGTTTTCGCCAAGAGGGCGAGGACCGTACCGTGCTCGTAAAGCGGGTCCCACCGGACGACTCGCTCGAGGTCCAGCTGCTGCCGTTCCTCGCCCGCAAGACGGACCGCGTGCCGATCGTCCGCTCGCGCGGGATCCCTCCACCCGCCGTTCCCGCCTGGCCCTGGCTCCTCACCGAGGAGCTCATCGACGCGCCGAGCGCGTGTCATGGCGATCCGGCCGCGATCGTTCGCGCCAAAGCTGTCGTGGAGCGTGCGGTGGCGAACGACCAGCCCGCTCTGCGAGCGCTGGGCGCGCGCACCCTCGCACCGCCGACGCTCGTCGACCGCGTCGCCGAGCGTGCCTTGATCGACCGACCGATCGACGCCGAGGCTCGCTCGGCGGCGGACCGGCTTGGGGAGCTGCCAACGGTGCTCTGCCACGGCGACCTCGTCTGCGCGAACGCGCGCCAGACCGATCGCGGCGTGGTGCTGGTCGAGTGGCGGCGCGCGTATTTGGGTTGCGGTCTGCTGGACATCGCGCGTTTCGTCGCCGACCTGGCGGCGTTCACCGGTGACAACGAGCGTGACGATCTGTTCGAGCGTTACGGGGAACTGATCGGGATGACAGTGACCACGGACCTAAAGCGTGCAGCAAAGCTCGTCGAGAAAGCCACGCGAACGGCGCTTACGGACTGAGTGTTCCCGCGCGCGAAGCGCGCGGGATTGAAAAGAGGCCGGCTATCATTAGCCGGCCGAGCAGGCTCGACGGTCGCGGCGGCGACGCGAGGCGAAAGCCGCCGAGGAAAGTCCGGACTCCGCAGGGCAGGGTAGGGGGTAACACCCCTCCGCCGTGAGGCGAGGCCAGCGCCACAGTGACGATCCCGCGCAAGCGGGGTGAAACGGGCAAGCGCTACCTGGAGCAAGGCTATGTAAGGGGACAATGGCGTGGCCCGCGCCGTCCCCGGGTGAGCCGCTAGAGGCGGGGGGCGACCTCCGCTCGAGAGGGATGACCGTCCGCGACAGGATCCGGCTTAGGGGTCTGCTCGGCTTCCTCATCCGCCGGCGCCCGAGCGGCGTATACACGTGTAACTGAGGGAGGTATTCCGATGCGTCTGATCGCTGCCATCGCCGCATCCTTCGTCGTCGCGGCCGCGTGCGGCGGGCCGGCTGCCGCGCCGTCGCCGACACCGACCCCGACGGTCGCGCCGACCCCCGTGCCGACGCCGTCCAACGTCTTCAAGGCCGAGCTCAAGAGCGCGAATGAGAACCCACCGATCGCCGACGCCGAGGCAAGCTGCTCCGGTACCGGAACGCTGACACTGACCGGCACGAGCGCCAAGTTCGACGTTTCGATAACCGGGTGCCCAGCGAGCACTGTCATCAACATCGGCCACATCCACGAGCAGGTCGCGGGTCAGAACGGACCCGTCGTGATCGATAGCACGCTCAAGCCGGGCGAGCTCACTTTGACCGCTGGTGCGGTGACCTTCACGCGGACGAACACCAATGCGGATCCGGCGGTGATCGCGCGGCTCCTCGCGAACCCAGCCGGGTTCTACATGAACTTTCACTCAGCGGTTCACGGCGGCGGCGTTATCCGAGGCCAGCTCACCAAGGCATAACGCGACATCCAGTGCAGCCGGAGGACGCCCCTCGGTCGGAGGGGCGTCTTTCGTTTGGTGCGAAAGTTACGCGGGCATGCCGGTCGCCGAGATCGTCGCTGGGCTCCTGATCGTCGCGCTCGTCCTGTACGACGTCTTCCAGACGGTCATCGTGCCGCGGCCGAGCACGAGCGGCATCGGCGTCGCGCGCTACGTCATCGTCGCGACCTGGCCCGCGTGGCGACGGTACTGCGAGTCGATCCGATCCGCCGACGCGCGCGAGCGGCGGCTCGGCGCGTACGCGCCTTTCATGCTCGTTTTCCTGTTGTTCTTCTGGATCGTCGCGCTCATCTTTGGATACGCGCTCATCCTCTTCGCGCTCCGCGATCAGGTCACACCGCCCCTCGACGATCTCTGGAACGCGGTGTACTTCGCGGGGACGAGCTTCCTCACCATCGGTTTCGGCGACGTCACGCCCACCGGGCTCGGCGCGCGAGTGGCCTCGCTGGCCGCGGGCGCGAACGGCCTCGTTCTCGTCGCACTTGCGATCACCTTCCTCTTCTCTCTGTACGGCTCTTTCCAGAGGCGCGAGGTCCTCGTCGTCACGCTCGATGCGCGTGCCGGCGCGCCGCCGTCTGGTGTGCAGCTGCTCGAGAAGCTGTCACGTCTCAGCCTCGTCGGCGATCTCGACGCCCTCTTCGCGGCGTGGGAAACGTGGTCGGCCGAAGTGCTCGACAGCCACCTGGCCTATCCGCTGTTGTGCTTCTTCCGCTCGTCGCACGACAACGAGTCGTGGGTAAGCGCGCTCGGCGCGCTCCTCGATGCGGCGACGCTCTGCATCACGACGGTCGAGGATGGGTCGGCAGGTGCGGCCCACCTCCTGGTCGGATTGGGCTCGCACCTCGTGGAGGACGTCACGCGGTATTTCCGAATGCCGCACGAGCACGGCGCGCTCGTCGACCGCGCCGAGTTCGACGTCGCGCGCGAGCGACTCAGGGCCGCTGGCTGGCGGCTCCGCGATGCCGAGCGGTCGTGGGCGGACTTCCAGGCCTTGCGGGCCCGGTACGCCGAGGACCTCAATGCGATGGCGCGTTTCTGGGCCGTCCCGCCGGCGCAGTGGATCGGCGACCGGTCGGCCATGCGGCACGCGACCGTCGGGGGGCTTCGCCCTCCGGCCCCCAGGCAATAGGTGGCACAGGCCTTGCGAGATCGCATTCGCAAGGAGGTGCCAGGATGCTCTGGACGATCGTTCTCATCCTGCTGATCCTGTGGTTGCTTGGTGGGCCGATCCTGAACCTCGGCGCGCTCATCCACCTATTGCTGGTGATCGCGCTCATCGTCCTGCTGCTCCAGCTCATCACAGGTCGCAGGGTCGTCTACTAGTCAAGAGCAGCGAGGCTGCTCTTGACTATCGCGCGCTCGTCGCGAGAGCCATTGACGCGACGAGCGTGCGCTTGTTATCTTGAAGATGGAGGGACACGTCTCCCTCAAACCACGAAAGGAAGTGGCGCAGTGCTGAGCTTCACCCCGAATCTCGCGCGCGTCGCCGGGGCGCGTTCTCGGCGAAGCCTGCCCACTTTCCGGATGGCTTAGAACCCACCGACTCGCGCGAGCCCTTCGGACCGTGGGCCAGAGCCCGCGGTCTTTTGTTTGTGCGCTGGAGAAGAGAAATGGCCATCCAAGTTCGCGAAGCCGATGGGACCTCCGAAGTGAAGATCGAGTCAGGTGTGGCCGCGCTGGAGGCTCGCGCGGTGCGCAAGGTATTCAGCGGCGCTCGGGCGGTCTCGGGCGGCGGCACGACCGTGCGCGCGGTCGACGACGTATCGCTTGTGGTGCGGCGCGGCGAGATCTACGGCCTGCTCGGAGCGAACGGATCGGGCAAGTCGACGCTGATCCGCGTGTTCTCGACGCTGCTGGAGCCCGATCACGGCGAGGTCTCGATCTTCGGCCTCGACGTGGCGCGCGACGAGCTCGCCGTGAAGCGGCTCATCAACCGCGTGTCCGTTGAGGCCTCCTTCTTCAAGAAGCTGTCGGCGATGGAGAACCTCGTGTACGCCGGGAGGCTGTACGGTCTTGCGCCAGAGACGTCGCGACCGAAGATCGCGGCGATCCTGCGACGGCTCGGCATCGAGACGAAGCGCATGAGCGAGCCGCTCGAGAAGCTTTCGCGCGGCATGCAGCAGAAGGTCGCGATCGCGCGGGCGTTCCTGACCGCGCCGATGCTGCTCCTCCTCGACGAGCCCACGACGGGACTCGACATCCGAAGCAAGCGCGAGGTGCAGACGTTCGTGCGCGATCTTCGTGACTCGCATGACGCCACGATCCTGCTCACCACGCACGATCTCGACGAAGCCGCGCGGCTCGCCGACCGGATCGGGATCCTGCATCAGGGCCGCCTCGTAGCGGAAGGGACGGCGGGCGAGCTTGCGGCACGGCACGGCGGGTCCTCGCTCGAGGATGTCTTCATGACCGCGACCGGGCGGCGGATCGAGGAGGCCGACGAGCCGGAACGGACGGACAAGGCGTGATCGAGTACGTACGTGATGAGGCGCTGCCGGACCGGGAGGAGATCCTTGCCCGGCTCGCCTCGCACGATCGAGACATCGTTCTGCGCATCCTCACGCAGCTCTGCCCCTGCCGGAATGTCTGCTACGACGCCGACATCTGGCGGCGTCTCGTCCGGATGATGAGGAGCCAGTGGGACTTCGACGTGCGCGAGGCGGCCTCTCACGCGCTCGGAACCCTTAGCTCGCGCGCGCGAGTCGATTCGCGTTCGCGAGCGCTGCTCGCCGCCGTCGCGGCCGGCGTGCCACTCTCCCGGCTCGCATACCCGCAGTGGCTGCGACCGCAGGTCGCGCGCGGAGCGACGTGGCAGACCGCGGTCTACCCGAAGGTCGCCCTACGCGATGTGCCAACTCTTATCGAGGCACTTGCGTCCGACGACGAGCTCGCGATGCGTGACGCGATGGCCGCGCTCTGCCCGAGCGGCGGCCGGCATCCGCCGCGGAGGGTTTGGCGCGCGATCGCCGAGCACCGCGGTTCGCTCGACGCCGATGTGAGGGCGAAGGCGGCGCGCGCGGTCGCGCGCCTTGGGGAACACGCTCGCGCCTGTGGGAGACACGCGACTTGATCAGTCAGCTCAACGGGCAGCTCGGCCTCGCGTACGCGTTCGTCGAGCGCGAGATCGCGCTATCGAAGCGCTACTGGGCCTGGGAGCTCGTGTGGCTCGTGTACGGGATCGTCACGAGCCTTTCGGTCGCGTACATCGGGCTCGCGGCCCCGGCGATCGCCGGAGGCGCCGCGGACACCGCCGCGGTCTCGCGCTTCGTGCTCTACCTGCTGGTGGGAACGATCACGTGGCGGTTTCTCGGGCTCATCTTCGAGCAGATGGGGGAGACGATCGCCTGGGAGAGGTGGGAGGGGACGATCGAGTACACGTTCATGGCTCCTGTCCCGCGCCTCACGCACCTCCTCGGCATGTGCGGCGCGACGCTCGTGCGCGCGATCGGCTTCAGCGTCGCGATCCTCGCCGCGGTCACGTTGTTCATTCCGGTCGACCTCTCGCGCGCGAACCCGGCGTCGGCGCTCGTCCTTCTTGCGACCGGCGCCGTCGCGTTCATCGGACTGGCGATCGGATCCGCCGTGTTCCCCCTTCTCTGGACGGAGAAGGGCCTGCAGATGGCGTACATCGTCCAGGCGGTGGTCCTGCTCGTCTCGGGCGTGTACTACCCGACGTCCGTGCTGCCCGGGTGGATGCAGGCGCTTTCGGTGGTGTCGCCGGCGACCTATGTCATCCACGGCATGCGCGCCGCTCTGCTCGACGGCGCCGACGTCGGCGGGGTATGGCCCGACCTCTGGCCGGCGCTCGTCGTCGGCGCGATCTCGATACCGCTCGGGCTGCGCCTCTTCCTCCTCGCGGAGCGTCACGCGAAGCGCACCGGTCGCCTCAAGAGGAGCGGGTGATGCGCGCGGCAGCGCCGGATCTCGAGTACCAGCCCGCGACACCCGACGACGCGCCTTTCGCCGCGGACGTGGACAGCGCGGTGCATCCGCAGCGCCCGCGTGATCCAGTCGTCTATCGGTACTGGTGGTCGCAGCCCGACGAGTACATGGAGTTCGCGCGATTCGTCGTGACGCGTGGAAGGAGGCCGATCGGAGTCGCGGACTGGAGTCATCCACGGTGGCAGGTTCAGCCGGAGCGGTACGGCACCGCAGGCTGCGAGATCGTGCCGGCCGAGCGGAGCAGGACGACGCTCGACGCCGCGACGGCCGCGATGGAGGCGCGCGTGGTGGCGGAAGGCGCGCGCATCCTGCGCGCGTGGTCGAACGAGGACGACCCGCTGCGCACCGAGATGCTTCTCGCGCGCGGCTACGTCGAGGATCGCCGGAGCAAACGCTGGGAGCTCGACCTCATCGCCAATCGCGATCGCCTGCTGGCGATGACCGACGCATCGCGCGGACGCATGCGGTCCGAAGGCGTGCGGCTCCTCACGCTCGCCGATGACGGCGATCCGGCCGCGGTCGAGAAGATCTGGCGCCTCTCAGAGGAGGCGGGGGACGACGTCCCGACCACGGTGCCCCGCGTCCCGGAGGCGATGGAGAGCTACGTGCGCTGGCTCGCCGCTCCCGAAATACACAAGGATCGCTTTTGGATCGCGCGGATCGGCGATGACATCGTCGGTGTCTCGGTCCTCGCTTATCCGCCAGTGCGAGGCATCGTCGGCACCGAGTGGACCGCGACCGCGCGATCGACGCGCGGGCGCGGCGTCGCGCGCGCGCTCAAATGCGAGACGCTCGCTCAGGCCATCGCGCTCGGCGTCGATCGCGTCCGCACCGGCAACGACGCGGCGAACGCGCCGATCCTGCATATCAATGAGACGATGGGCTATCGCCAGATCGCCGGCTCGATTCAGTACCTCAAGCCGGTCTGAGTGACGGGGCCGCTTGCCGCGTCGCGGTGCGGCCACTCGCAGCGGCGATCACGCCGCCTAGCACGAGCACGCCGCCGACGAGGAAGTTAGGGCTGACGGTCTCCCCGGCGAGCACGGCGGCGGCCGCGACGGTGACGAGAGGCGAGAGTGGGAACTGGAACGATGTCGCCGTTGCGGTCCAGCGCCCGAGCACGTAGAGCCCGAGCGCGAAGAGTCCGATCGTCGAGACCACGAGATAGCAGAAAGCGACGATCGTCGTCGTGGACGCCGGAACGACCCACCGCTCGCCAGCGATCAGTGAAAGTCCGGTGAGGCCGACCGCCCCCACCGCCATCGCGACCGCGTTCGTTGCGGCGGGATGGCTTCGCGGGAAGTACTTGATGACGACACCGGCTTCCGCGGCGGTAGCTGCCCCGACAAAGAGTGCGGCGAGTGCGGCGACCGGGACGCTCGCCGACAGCTGGTCGGAGAAGACGATCGCGATGCCGATCGCGGCGACCGCGCCGCCGAGGAGGCTCCGCGGCCGCAGCGGCTCGAGCCCATGCACGACCGCGAGGACGGCCGTGATCAGAGGAACGAGCGCGAACGAGACAGAGCCGAGGCCTGCGGGCGCCGAGACAAGACCCCAGTACGCGAGGGCATAGGACCCGAAGAACGCCAGCAGTCCGAAGAGCAGAGCGCCGACCAGTCCGCGCCGCCGAGGGAGCGGGATGGCTCGCGCGCGCGTGAAGGCGAAGAACAGGACCGCCGCGGCCGCGAAACGGAGCGCGGCGCCCTCGAACGGCGGGAGCTCGCGGTTCGAGAAACGAACGCCGACGAAGTTGAGACCAGCGAGCACGACGGTCACGAGGAACGCGGCGAGGGTGACCCGGTCGCCTCGCACTATTCGCGCGGGGCGAGCCACGCCTTGAACGCGCGTAGGTCGTAAGGCCGCTCGAGGAAATCGCGGACGAGCTCGGCCGCGGGCTTGGTGCCTCCCGGCGCGAGGATGCGGTCGCGATAGCGGCGCGCGGCCGCGAGGTCCATGAGGTCGTCACCGAACGCCGTGCGCAGGTCCTTCGCGATCGCCATCGACCAGAGGTAGGTGTAGTAGGCCGCCGAGTAGTGGTCGCCGTTCATGTGCTCCCAGGCGGCGGGCCACGAGGTTCCGTCGACCTGATCGAAGAGCGAATACCTGGCGTCGATCTCCTCCGCAAGCGTGCGCGGGTCCGCACCGGGCTGGGTGCCGTCGTGCAGCGCGAGCGAGAGCCGGGAGCGTCGCAGGAGGCCCTCCCGGATCATCACGCCCCGACCGAAGTCGCGCCCGACGCGCAGCCGCTCGACAAGCTCCGCTGGGATCGGCTTTCCCGTTTCGACGTGGGTGGCGAAGCGCGAGAGGACGGCGTGGTCGTAGATCCACTCCTCGAGGAAGGTCGAGGGCGCCTCCATGAAGTCACCCTCGGTCCGCGAGAGCCGCGCGTAGGGAACCTCGCCACGCGCGAGCCCGTGAACGAGGTGGCCGAACTCATGGAAGTACGTGACGACCTGCTGGTGCTCCATGAGCGCGGGACCGGTGAGGGTTGCGGGATCGGGGAAGTTGCAGCACAGGACCGTGTGCGGCGCTTGCCTTCCGGCGACCCCCAGCCTGAGCGCAGCGTTGAAGAACCACTTGTTCTTTCCCTCGCGCGGATGCATGTCGAGCGAGATGCGGCCCGCCGGCTGTCCATCGATGCGCACATCGAAGCTCTCGACCGAGCCGTGCCAGCGCTCCTCATGCACGACCGGGGTGAAGGTCATGCCGAACAGCTCGGCGTTCAGATCCAGGATCGCCTGCCGCACACGGCGGTATTCGAGGTACGGGCGGACCTCCTGCGCGTTGAAGCGAAAGCGCTTGGCCTTCACGCGGTTGGTGTAGTAGAGGCGCTCCCACTCGCCGATCGACGTCGCCTTCCGCTCGTCGAGCCGTTTCTCCGCGAGCAGCTCGGCGACCTCGGCCCGCTCGCTCTGGATCGCGATCTCGTCGATCTCGTCCAGGAATCGCCCGAGCGCTTCGGGCGTTGCGATCATGCGCTCCTCGAGGTTGTAGTGAGCCCACGTCGGGTAGCCGAGCAGCCGCGCCAGCTCGTGACGTGTGCGGGTGAGCTCGCGGAGGACGTCGACGTTCGCCGGCGCGCGGTCCGCGCTCGCACGGTGGAGCTCGAGTCGCGCCCTTCCACTGTGCGCGTACGTCATGAACGGCTGCATGTCCGGCGGATTCGTGCTGATGCGGATGACGCCGTCGGCGTCGGGCCGGTGAGCGCTCCGATAGTCCTCTGGCAACCCGGCCAGCTCACGATCGCTCTCGAGCGGCACGTGGCGCGTGTCGTCGCGGATGTTGCGAGCGTGGTCCTGCGCCAGCTTCGTCAGCGTCGCGCGGAGGTCGCGGGCGCGTTCGCGCTCGGCCGGCCCGAGCTCGACGCCGGCGCGTCGCATGTCCAGGCGAACGAGCTCGGCCAGGCGGCGCTCCACCGGACCCACGTTCCCGCGCTCGAGCGGAGCGAGCGCGTCGTAGACCGGACGGCTCTGAAGGCTGACCTGACCCAGGTCCGAGGCTTCGCGCTGCAGCTTCTCCGCGCTGTCGCGGACTTCCTTGTCCGGATGCATGGAGATCCAGATTCCGCACTCGCTGACCACGTTGTTCAAGTCGACATGGATGTCATCCAGCGCCGCTGCGACGTCCGGGACCAGCGCGGGCGGATCGTGCTCGAATCGGCGCAGGCTCGAGGCTGCTCGGGCGAGACGCTCGTTGTTGCGCTCCTCCAGAGCCCGTGCGTTGATCGGCGCGGGTGCCGTCTCGAGCACGCGCCGAGTTTATGCCGCGTACGCTGAAGGTCGTGACGATCCCTCCACCGCCGGCCACGCCGCGCAGCGATGTCGTCGACATCGTGCACGGTGAGCGCATCACGGATCCGTATCGGTGGCTCGAGGACGATCGCTCGGATCGCGTGAAGGACTGGACCGACCGCCAGAACGCGCGAACTCGCGCAGCGCTCGATCGTCTTCCGGAGCGCCGGTTCCTCGCCGCGCGCCTGCGCGAGCTGCTGTCGGTCGGGCTCCTGTCGACGCCGCGGCCGATCGCCGGGCGGATATTCCATACCAGGCGGGAGGGCGAACAGAAGCAAGCTGTGCTCTACGTGCGGGACGGCGTTTCCGATCCCGACCGAGCGCTCGTCGACCCGAACGCGCTTGACCCCGCCGGACTGACGACGCTCGATTGGTACTACCCGTCGCAGGACGCGCGCTACGTCGCATACGGCCTTTCGCATGGCGGCGACGAGCTGTCGACGCTGCGCGTCATCGAGGTCGCCACGGGCCGCGACGCCGGCGAGCGTATCTCGCACACCCAGCGGTCGACCGTCGCCTGGGTCGAAGGCGGCTTCTATTACAGCTTTCATCCCGCGCCCGGGGCCGTGCCGGCGGGAGACGAGAACTACCACCGGCGCGTCGCGTTCCATCGGCTCGGCGCGGATCCGGCACGCGACCTGGTCGTCTTTGGCGAGGACCGCGCGAAAGAGGACATCAACACCGTCGTGGTATCGCCCGACGGACGCTGGGTCCTCTTCTCGGCGTGGATCGGGTGGGTGCGCACCGACGTCTACCTGCACGACCGCGAGCATCCCGAGCGCGGACTCGTGACGGTCATGGAGGGCGAGGACGCGGTCGCGGACGGCGCGCCTGACCGCGGACGCGTCTGGCTCCGCACCAATCTCGACGCACCGAATTACCGCATCGTCTCGGCGCCGTGCGAGCGGCCGGGGATGGACGCGTGGGAAACCGTCATCGCTGAGGGCGAGCACGTCATCGAAGGCTTCGACACCACGCGCGAACGCCTCGCGGTCCTCCGCCTGGCCGGGGCCACCTCGCGTCTTGCGACGTACGACCGGACGGGCCGCGAGCAGCGCGAGATCGCCTTGCCTTCGCTGGGCGCGATCGAGCTCGTCCAGGGCGACGCCGATGCCGATCTGGTCGGCTACACCTTCCAGACCTTCACCCAGCCGCCGATCGCATTCATCGCCAACGTGCGCACGGGCGAGAGCACGGAGCTCGTACGTCTCAGAGCCCCGGACGGCCTCGATCCGTCGCGGATCACGGTGGAGCAAACGACGTACCGCTCGCACGACCGCACAGAGGTGACGATGTTCCTCGTCCACCGCAGCGACGTGCGGCCGACGGGCGACGTCCCGACGCTCCTCACCGGCTACGGCGGCTTCAATGTCTCGCGCACGCCGCTGTACTCGGCAGGAGCGGCGGCGTGGGTCGAGAGCGGAGGGCTCTTCGCGCTTCCGAATCTGCGCGGCGGCGGCGAGTACGGCGAGCGCTGGCACCGCGCCGGCATGCTCGGGAACAAGCAGAACGTGTTCGAGGATTTCCACCGTGCGGCCGAGACGCTCGTCGCGAATGGCTGGACAGAGGCTCGCCGGCTCGCGATCTCGGGAGGATCGAACGGTGGCCTGCTGGTCGGAGCCGCACTCACGCAGCGGCCGGAGCTCTTCGCGGCGGTGGTCTGCGCCGTTCCGCTCCTCGACATGCTTCGCTATCAGAACTTCCGGATCGCGCGTTTCTGGATCCCCGAGTACGGCTCGGCGGAAGATCCCGAGCAGATGCGGTGGCTCCGCGCCTATTCGCCGTACCACAACGTCCGTCCCGGTACCCGCTATCCACCGGTCCTCTTCACGACGGCCGAGGGCGATACGCGCGTCGACCCCATGCACGCACGGAAAATGGCCGCGCTCCTCCAGGCGCAGGAGGACCCCAATGCGATCGTGCTGCTGCGGGTCGATCGCGACGCCGGCCACGGCATCGGCAAGCCACTGGACAAACAAGTCGAGGACTTCGCCGATCAGTACGCGTTCCTTGCGTCGCTTACCGGTCTGGCAGTGAATGAAACGGCTATGCTCGCGCGAAGGTGAACATCCTCAAATACCTCCGCGAGCAGGCGAGGCTCTATAACTGCAACGTCTGCGGAACGAATCACTCGCGCTCGAAAATCAGCGTGCTCGGCAAGCTCGAGTCCGCGTGGATCGTTCGGGTCACCTGCATGAAATGCCAGACCGCGTTCAAGCTCCTCGTCGTCATAGAGGAGCAGCGCGCCGCCGTCACGCCCGTCCGCGAAGAACCGGACCGCGGCTCACGACAGGCGGTGACCGCCGATGAGGTGATCGACGCGCACGAATTCCTCGAAGGCTACGAGGGAGACGTTCGGACGCTCTTCGCGCGGCGCGACAGGGTGCAAGCCGAGCCAGACGCGACCTAGCCATGGCCAAGAACGCAGTCATCACCGGTTGGGGCTATTACGCACCGTCTCGGGTGATGACCAATGCCGATCTCGAGAAGATCGTCGACACCTCCGACGAATGGATCACGTCACGCACCGGGATCAAGGAACGCCGGATCGCCGCTGAAGGGGAAACGACATCGTCTCTCGCGGCCCGCGCTGCCCGAGCCGCCCTCGACAAGGCCCGTCTCCGCGCGCAGGACCTTCAGCTCGTCATCGTCGGTACCGCGTCACCGGACTATCTCTTTCCGGCCACGGCATGTCTCGTCCAGTCCGAGATCGGCGCCACCAAAGCGGGCGCCTTCGACGTCGAGGCCGCATGCACGAGCTTCATCTCCGCGCTTGCCATCGCCCGAGGCATGATCGTCTCGGGTGCGATCGACAATGCCCTCGTGATCGGCGCGGAGACCCTTTCGCGCCTCCTCAACTGGAAGGACCGCACGACGTGCGTGCTCTTCGGCGATGGGGCGGGTGCCGCGATCGTCGAGGCGACGAACGCCTCGGTGGGCATCGAATCGACGGTCCTCCACGGAGACGGATCCAAGGGCGAGCTCCTGATGGTTCCGGCCGGAGGATCGAAGCTACCGGCATCCGCCGACACCGTCGAGCGGGGGATGCATTTCATCAGCATGGCTGGGGGCGAAGTGTTCAAGCTCGCGGTGAAATCGATGGCCGACGCGGCGGAGGAAGCGATCGCGGACGCGGGGCTCACTCTCGACGATATCGATCTCATGATCCCGCACCAGGCGAACATACGGATCATCGACGGCGTAGCGAAGCGCCTCCGATTCCCGAGCGAGAAGGTCTTCGTGAACATCCAGCGCTACGGAAATACATCGGCGGCCTCCATCCCCATCGCCATCTGCGAAGCGGAAGCCACCGGGCGTCTGCGCCAGGGCGACAAGGTGCTGCTCGTCGCCTTCGGCGGTGGGTTCACCTGGGGGGCATCGGTCCTCGAGTGGTACGGCGCGCATGACGGAATCCGTCCGCCTTCGCCGCTCGAGCGGGCCGGCCGCGTGCTCGAAGACGTCGTCGAGCGAGTACGTCCAAGCTAGAAGCCACCGCGCGGGGCCGCGCCTTTCGCCTGCCCGGCGATGTTCGGCCCGAGCGCTACGCGGTCCGACTCGACCTCGATCTCGATCGATGGACGTTCTCCGGCGCCGTCCGCATCGACGCCACGGTATTGCGCTCAACCGAAAAGGTGATGCTGCACGCGCGTGATCTGACGCTTTCGGGGGTCGCACTCACGCGCGACGCGAGGAGCCTAGCTGCGCGGCTCTCGCATGACGACGAGGCGCAGACGATCGTTCTCGAAACCACGACACGCCTCGAGCCGGGACCGCTCTCGATCGAGGCGCAATTCGCCGGCGCAATTCGTGCCGACCTCAAAGGGCTGTACCGCTCGACCCGCGGAGCCCAGCGCTTCGCCATGGCGGTCGTGTTCCCATCCGAGGCGCGGCGAGTCTTCCCTTGCTTCGACGAGCCGGCGTTCAAGGCCCGCTTCGCCCTCGAGCTGACCGCGCCATCGGACCTGACGGCGATCGCGAACGCGCGCACCATCGAGAGGCGGTCCACCGCTGGCGGCCGCGCGCACTGGCGCTTCGCGGAGACCCCTCCGCTCTCGACCTACCTCCTGATGATCGCCGTCGGCCCGTTCGAAGGCACCGATACCGTGCCGACGCGTGACGGCACGCCGGTGCGCGTCTGGCTTCCGACCGGCCTCGCGACTGAGGGCGTCTATGCACGCGATGCCCATCGCGCGGCGGTCGAGTGGCTCGAGGACTACACCGGCATCGCCTATCCGTATGACAAGGTCGAAGGCGTCGGCGTCCCCGATTTCCCCGCCGGCGCGATGGAAAATCCCGGCGCGATCACGTACCGCCTCGATCTGCTCGCAATCGATCCGGCGCGGACCGCGTCGAACCGCCTGAAGGCCTGCGTGAGCACGGTCGCGCACGAGCTGACCCACATGTGGTGGGGCGACCTCGCGACGCTCGCGTGGTGGGACGACATCTGGCTGAACGAGTCGTTCGCCACGTTTGTCGGGCACAAAGCCGAGGACGCCGTGCATCCGGAGTGGGACGTCTGGCGCGAGTTCGCAGCCGGATCGAGTCGCGGGTTCGCACTCGATGCTCTCGCGTCCACGCATGCCATCCATTCCGAGGTTGCAACGGCTGAGGAGGCGCTGCAGCGTTTCGACGCCATCAGCTACGAGAAAGGCGCCACGGTGCTCCGAATGATCGAGTCATACCTCGGCGAGGAGGTCTTCCGCGAGGGGGTGCGCCTCTATCTGGAGCGATATCGCGAGCGCAACGCCACCGCGGTCGACTTCTGGCGTGCGCTCGACGACGCATCCGGGAAGGACATCACCGCGATCGCGATGAGCTGGATCACCGAGCCGGGTCATCCGATCGTCTCGCTCCGTCTCGACGGAGAGACGCGCGTCGAGCTCCGTCAGAGCCGCTTCTTCCTCGACCCCGAGGCACCGCCGACCGGACAGCGCTGGCCGGTCCCGCTCACGGTCGCCACCGGGGAGGGTCCGATCAAGGCGCTCTTCGAAGGTGAACGTGGTGAGGTCGAGATCGCGCGCGGAGGGTGGTTGCATCCGAACGCAGGAGCGACCGGCTTCTACCGCTATGCGCTCGACGCGCCACTGCGCAGACGCCTCCTCGCGAATCTCGACGCCCTCGATGCGACCGAGCGGCTGTCGCTGGTGGACAACGAGTGGGCGCTCGCGTTCGCGGGGCGATCGACCCTCGCCGACTATCTCGCGCTTCTCGATGCCCTTCGTGCTGAATCCGACCGCGTCGTTCTTCGCGCGATTTCCGCCCACCTGCGCTGGCTGGCCACCCATGTTCCCTCGTCGCAGGTCGGTGCGGCGGTCGCGTCCCGTGCCCGCGACCTGTTCGCCCATCACCTCGCCAGACTCGGATGGGATCCGGCCCCGGGCGAGACCGAGGATGACCTCGAGCTGCGTGCGATCGCGATCGGGACGCTTGGCGAGCTCGCGGGAACACCCGACGTCCGCGAGGCGGCGGCCTCGCGCGTCGCCGCGCATCTCGCGGGTCGGCCGCAGCCGCCCGATGTCATCGGCGCGGCGCTCCGGATCGCAGCGCGCGAGGGCGATGCCGCGCTCGCGCGGACCCTTCTTGCGCGTCTGACCGATTCCGCAAGCGGACCGCAGGAGCAGCGGCGCATCCTCGACGCGCTGCCGGTCTTCCGCGAGCGCGCCGCGGTCGAGACGGCGATCGCGGCGCTTTTTGACGGAACGGTGCGCGATCAGGATCTGCCGGGCATGCTCGGCGAAGGCTTTCGCAACGCCTCGGCCCGCGCCGCGTTCTGGCAAGCCTTCCGTGACGGCTATGCGGAGCGCATCGCACCGCTCGAGGCGTTCGTCCGGCAGGGCTGCGTCATGGGTACCGGCCAGCTCACGCCCGCGTCCCTACGGCCCGAAGTGGACGCGTTCCTCGGCGGCATCGACGATCCGGACATGCACGAGGTCGTCGCGCGGACCCGCGAGACGCTGCGGCTGGGCGCGCGCGCGGCCTCCGCCATGGCCGATGCTCTCGCAGTCGCACCCGCGTGATTTGACCGGCTCCGCCTATTGACAGCGCCCTACCGTGGTGTAAATTGCCCGCCGCGTGGTGAATAGTGGGGGACGGTGGGGAACCGTCGCCCGGAAGCGGAAGGGAAGCTGGAAGGCTATTTCGCGGGCGAATTTGCCCACTCTCTGGACGAGAAGGGTCGGCTCGCCATCCCAGCCAAGTTCCGAGGCCGCTTCAAAGAAGGAGCGGTCGTGACGCGTTGGATAGGAGAGTGCCTAGCCGTTTTCCCCGCCGCGGAGTGGGCGACCCTAAACGCGGAGATCGCCAAACGCCCGCGGACCGATCCGGCCGTCTCGCGTTTCCGGCATTTCGTGCTTGCCGGAGCGCACGAGACTGACCCCGATGCGCAGGGACGCGTCACGATCCCGGCCCACCTCAGGCGCTTCGCCGCCCTCGGGGCGGATGCGGTCGTCATCGGAAACGCCGATCACCTCGAGGTCTGGGAGCCGGCGCGCTGGCGCGGCGAGCTCGCCCGCGTCCAGACCGACATCGAGCGAGACCTCAGGGACCTCGGGATCTAGTGGCACCGAATTGGGGGGCAAGGCCCCTCAGCGCGCTCATGAACCGGTTCTCGTGGCCGAAGTTCTCGCGGGGCTCGAGCCGCGCGATGGCGGACGCTACCTCGACGGCACGGTCGGCGCGGGCGGACACGCCGCAGCGATCCTCGAACGGAGCGTTCCGACCGGGCGTCTCCTGGGACTCGACGTCGACCCCGCGGGTCTCGCCGCCGCCGCCGCCGAGCTCGCACGCTTCGGGGATCGGGCGCGCCTCGTTCGAGCGAACTTCGCGACCTGCGACGTCGTGGCCAGCGCGAACGACTTCGTTCCGGTCGACGGCGTCCTTCTGGATCTCGGGCTCTCGTCCATCCAGCTCGCCGACGAGGAGCGCGGCTTCAGCTTTCGCGCGCGAGGCCCGCTGGATATGCGTGCCGACCCGGACCTTCGCGACACGGCGGCCGACATCGTGAACAGCTGGAGCGAGCGCGACCTCCGCGGCGTGTTCGCCGAGTACGGCGAAGAGCCGGAGGCGGGGCGCGTGGCGGCCGCGATCGTTCGTCGTCGCGCGAAGGACCGGTTCGAGACAGCGGACGAGCTCGGACGCTTCGTCGCCGGCGTGAAGCTGCGGCGGCGGCGGTCGATCGACCCAGCGACCAACGTGTTCCAGGCGCTCCGCATTGCCGTGAATGGCGAGATCGCGAACCTCGAACGCGGCCTCGCCGCCGCGTTGCGGATCCTTCGCCCAGGCGGCCGGCTCGCCGTCATCTCGTTCCATTCACTCGAGGATCGGACCGTCAAACGCTTCTTCGCGCGTGAGTCGCGCGACTGCATCTGTCCTCCCCACCTCCCCACCTGCGTCTGCGGGCATCGCGCGGGCTTGCGTGTCGGTACCCGGAGGCCGCTTCGTGCGGCCTCGGCGGAGGTCGACCGCAACCCGCGCGCCCGCAGCGCAGCGCTTCGGATCGCAGAGAAGCTCCCGTGACCGTGGCGCAGGCCGTGCGCGCGCCGCGAGCGCGGCGCTCACATCAGCGTCCCCTCCGCGGCGGGCACCGTCCGGCCGCGTCACGTTCGCGTGCGCCGGCGAGCTGGGAGGTCCGCTCGTTCGTCGTCGCGAGCCTCGCGATCGTCGTGGCCTTCGTGCTCGTCCTTCTTTATCTCGCGCAGGCCACCGCCGTGTCCGCGGAGGGATACGAGGCCCAGCGGCTCGCCGCCCAGCGGGACGAGCTGCGTCGCCAGAACACGCTCCTTGAGATCGAGAGCGCTCGCCTCGAGGCACCCGCGCGCATCGAGGCGGACGCCGCGAAGCTCGGGCTCGTCAGGGCCGCGACGATCTACGTCGTCACGCCAGAGGCGATCGCCGCTCGTCCTTAACCACCAGGCAGTGTGACCTAGGGGTGCCGGCGGGGAGCGGGCACCCGAGCCGCGAGGAAGGTGAAGATGAGCGCGACGGTTTCGAGCGCGCGGCTGCGCATGTTGTTCGCCCTCTTCGCGGTTGCGACCCTCATCCTCTCGGCCCGGCTCGTCTACTGGCAGACCTTCGGCAGGGGCGAGCTCCTCGGACGCGCGACGGATCAGGTGCGCAGCGATCTGGTGCTGACCGCGCAGCGCGGAATCATCCGCGATCGCGGCGGCGCCATCCTCGCGACGACCGTCGAGCTCCGCTCGCTCTACGCGATCCCCGCTCAGATGACGGATCGCGAAAAGAACGATTTGCGTGGATCCGTAGCCACAGCGATCGCGCCGATCCTCGGTGAGAAGGCCGAGGTTCTGCGCGCCGCCTTCTCTAGCGGCGCGGAGTGGCTCTTCGTCCGCCGCCGACTGCCCGAGGCTACGGCCGATCGGATCGCCGCGCTAAATCTTCCCGGCCTGGGATTCGAGCTCGAGCCGAAGCGGCTCTATCCCAATGGCGCGATCGCCGCGCAGGTCATGGGGTTCGTCAACGACGACGGTGTCGGCCAGTACGGCGTCGAAGGTCGATACGACGCGATCCTGCGGGGCGTCGACGGTCGTCTCGTCGTCGAGCAAGATCCGGACAAGCGCGAGCTCGCGCTCGGCCTGCGGACCGCGATCGCCGCGCAGAACGGACAGGATCTTTCGCTCACGCTCGATCTCGCGACCCAGACCGCCGCCGAACGCGAGCTCGCCGCCGCCGTCGAGCGCGAGAGGGCCACCAGCGGCTCCGTCGTGGTGATGGACCCGCGTGATGGCGCGATCCTCGCGCTCGCGTCGTCGCCGACGTACGACCCCGCCCACGTCGGAAGCGCCGATCCCGAGGCGCTGCGCGATCGGACGATCGCTTGGACCTACGAGCCGGGCTCGACGATGAAGCCGATCACGATCGCCGCGGCCCTCGACAAAGGCGTCGTGACGCCGGCGACGTCGTACGACGATGTTGGCTACGCGACCATCGGCGGCCGCAGGCTCTCCAACGCGCTCGGCCGAGCGTACGGACCGACGAACGTCACGCAGATCCTCGAGCGCTCCGCGAACGCGGGTGCGGTGTTCGTCGCCAGCAAGCTCGGCGCGCACGATCTCTTCACGTATCTGCGAGCGTTCGGCTTCGGTGAGCGGTGCGGCGTGGACCTGGCCGCGGAAACGACCGGCAGCGTGCGACCGCTCGCGGAGTGGTACCCGGTCGACCTCGGCACGATCGCGTTCGGTCAGGGTCTCTCGGTCACGCCCCTCCAGCTCGCGAGCGCGTACGCGGCCATCGCGAACGGCGGGACCCTCTACCGGCCGTACGTCGTCGCGACCCGGCGCGATGCGGACGGGGAGCACCGCACCGCGCCGGTCGCCGTACGCCGGGTGATCTCGGACGCGACCGCGACGACGCTGCGCACGATGCTGACCGCCACGGTGGACGAAGGGATCGCGAACGGCGCGTCGCTCCCCCGCTACAGCGTCGCCGGAAAAACAGGCACGGCGCAGATCCCAAGCGCTGACGGGCGCTACGTCGACGACGCGTACATCTCGTCGTTCGCGGGGATGGTGCCGGCGAGCGACCCGCGGATGGTCGTGGTCGTCGTGCTCGAGCGCCCGCAATCGAAGCTGCTCGGCACCATCCCGGCGATGAACGTGTTCAAGGGGATCGCCACCGACGCCCTTCGTTATGCCCGCGTGCCGCCGGATCGGCCCTGAGCCTCGTTACCATTCGAGCGAGCTTGTTCACCCTCGACGACTTGCTCGACGCGACGGGTGGGCGCGTCATCCACGGTGCCATCCAACAAGGCCGCGCCTTCGTCGGCGGGGCGTTCGACTCGCGGGTCGCGGAGCCCGGCAGCGTCTTCTTCGCCCTTCGCGGCGAGCGCGACGGCCACGACTTCGTCGCCGACGCGTTCGCCCGCGGCGTCGCCGCCGCGGTCGTCGAGCGATCGGTCGAAGGACTTCCGGAGGCGGCCCTCGTGGTGCAAGTTCCTGAGCCCCTGCAGGCGTTGCGGCGGCTCGCCGAGGCACTGCGCGACGCGCACCCGATCCCGGCGGTGGGGATCACCGGGAACGTCGGCAAGACGACGACGAAGGAGGCGACCGCGGCGGCGCTCGGGGCGCGGTATCGCGTTCTGAGGAGCGCTGCCTCGTTCAACAACGAGATCGGCGTCCCACTTACGTTCCTCGCGATCGAGGCGTCGCACGAGGTCGCCGTCGTCGAGATCGGCTTCTACGTGCCGGGAGAGATCGCGGATCTTTGCAGCCTGGTGCGCCCGCGGATCGGCGTCATCACCGCCATCCCCGAGCGACCTGTCCACTTCTCACGGACTCCGAGCGTCGAGGCCATCGCCGCGGGGAAGGCCGAGCTGATCGCGTCGCTGCCTGCGGACGGCCTCGCCTTGCTGAACGCCGACGATCCACGCGTACGGAGCCTCGCGCCCAGGACCAAGGCGCGCGTCGTGCTCTACGGCGAGTCCTCCGATGCCGAGCTTCGCGCGACCGACGTCCGAGCGACCGGGCTCGACGGCCTGCGCTTCGTCGCGCGTCGCGGCGCGGAGACCGCCGACGTGCGCCTGCCGATCCCGGGCCGCCATCTCGTTACGGCCGCGCTCGCCGCGATCGGTGCCGCGACCGAGCTCGGCGTCCCTCTGGACGAGGCCGCGGTCGCGCTCGCGACGATGGACGCGCCGGCGCACCGGATGAGCGTGCGTCGGACCGAAGATCTCGTGGTCATCGACGACTCCTACAACGCGAGCCCCGCCGCCGTCGCCGCCGCGCTCGCGGTGCTCGGGTCCGCCGGGGGACGGCGGGTCGCGGTCCTCGGCGACATGCTCGAGCTTGGGACGCTCTCCGCCGACGCGCACGAGGAGGCGGGGCGCCAAGCCGCGACGAAGGCCGACGTGCTCGTCGGGATCGGAGACCTCGCGCGGACCATCGTGAGCGCGGCCCGGACATCGGGGATGCGCGAGACGTACACCGTCGCGGACGCCGCGGAAGCCCTGATGCTGCTGCGCCGCATCCTGCGGCGAGGCGACACGGTCCTCGTCAAGGGTTCGCACTCGCTCGCGCTCGATCGCCTTGCCGACGCGCTCGCGCGTCCGAGCGCGCGGATCGCCTGATGCCCACCTCGATCCTCGCCCTGGGCGTGATGCTCTCGGCCTTCCTGGTCGGCCTCGTGATCGGCGGCCCGTATATCCAGCTGCTGCGCCGGCTCCGGGTGGGGCAGAACATCCGCCGCGAAGGACCAAGCCGGGACTTCGCGAAGCAGGGGATCCCCACGATGGGTGGGCTCCTCTTCATCGGCGTCGTGGCGTTCCTCTGGGTCTTCGTGCTCTTCCTCCTTCCGGAGAGCGAGCGCGAGGTCTACGTTCCGCAGACCATCGTCCCCATCGGCGCCCTCGTCGCCGTAGGCGCGCTCGGCGCGATCGATGACTGGGTGAACGTCACGTATGGGTTCGGCATCCGCGGGCGCCACAAGCTCGTCTGGCAGACGATCGTCGGTCTGGCGGCCGCGGTCTACATCCAGCGCCACTTCGGTGTGGACGAGGTGTTCATACCGCTCGTCGGTGGTTGGGTGATCGGCGGTGTGATCTTCGTCCTGGTCGCGCTCATCGCGATCGTGGCGACTTCGAACGGGGTCAACCTCACCGATGGAATGGACGGCCTCGCCGGCGGCACCAGCGTGTTCGCGTTCCTCTCGTTCGCTTTCATCGCCGCCGCCCGTCACTACGACTGGCTCGTCGTGTTCTGTGCCGCGATGGTCGGCGCGCTCCTCGCGTTCCTCTGGTTCAACGTGCATCCGGCCGAGTTCATCATGGGCGACACCGGCGCGCTCGCGATCGGCGCAACGCTCGCCGCATGCGCGCTGACCACGGGCTTCGTGCTCCTCCTGCCGGTCGCGGGGATCATCTTCGTCGCGGAGACCATCTCCGTGATCCTGCAGGTCGGCTCGTTCAAGATGCGCGGCAAACGCATCTTCCGGATGTCGCCGCTCCACAACCACTTCGAGCTCATCGGCTGGCCCGAGGAGAAGGTGACCATCCGTTTCTGGCTGATCGGGGCGCTCGCGGGGATCGTCGCGGCGATCCTCGCGTTCGCGACGCCGATCGAATGACGGTCAGACCCCCCGCCTGGGTCGAACGCGACGGGATGCTGTTCTCGCCGCTGCTCGAGTCGGTTGGCGTGGTCGCCGGGTTCACGACGCGGGCGCAGGGCAGCATGGCCGGGTCGGTCTATCCGCTCGACGAGCAGGCGCGAAACCGCGAAAGGCTCGCGCAGCATCTCGGCTTCAGCGAGATAGCGCGGGTCAAGCAGGTCCACCGCAACACGGTCGCGCATATCAGCCATGCGGTCGATCCGTGGCCGGTCGCCGACGCTCTCTGGACGGAACGCCCCGGGCTGCTGCTCGGCATCGCGGCGGCCGACTGCGTCCCGATCCTCGTCGCGGACCGGCGATCGGCGCGTATCGGTGCGGCTCACGCCGGTTGGCAGGGAACGCTTGCCGAGGTCGCCGTCGCTCTCGTGCGCGCGCTCCTGGCGGACGGCGCCGATCCATCCTCGCTCGTGGGTTCTCTCGGACCGTCGATCGGCCCCTGCTGCTACGACATCGATGGCGACCGAGCGCGCTTGCTCGCGTCGCAGAGCACGCATCTGGACGAGCGCGAAGGTCGCGTGTTCTTCGATCTCTGGTCCGCGAATGCGGCACAGCTCGCGCGGTGCGGCGTGCAGGACATCGAGATCGCGGGCATCTGCACGAAGAGCGGCGGCCAGGATCTCTGGTCATACCGCGCGCGCGACGAGCAGGGCCGCTACGGCACGCAGCTCGGCTTCATCGGTAGCAGGGGCAGGCGCCCAGATTGACTCTGCTCTTCGATCCCGAGGTACGCGCGGACGAATTCGCGGGAAGCCGCGTGACGATCATCGGACTCGGCAAGGGCCGGACGACCGCGGGTCTGGCGCGCTTCCTCGTACGGAAAGGCGCGCACGTCACGATCGCCGATCCCAAGCCCCGCGAGGAGCTCGCGGAAGGAGTGGCGCGGCTCGGCGATCTTCCCGTCGAGCTCAAGCTCGGCCCGTCGAGTGACGACGAGGCGCTCGCGGATCCCGATTTCGTGTTCGTGATCCCGGGTATCCGGCCCCGCTCGCCGACGATCCTTCGCGCGCTCGAACAGAGCGTCCCGGTGCTGACCGAGATGGCGCTCTTCTTCCGCCTGTGTCCGGCGACGATCGTCGGGATCACCGGCACCAAGGGAAAGACAACGACCACAACGCTGATCGAGCGCGTGCTCGCGCTCGGGCCGCGCCCGGTGCTCGTGGGGGGCAACATCGGACATGCGGTCATCCAGGAGGTCGACCGGCTCACGAGGAACGACATCGTCGTGCTCGAGCTCTCGAGCTTCCAGCTCGAGACCCTCGGGCACAGCCCGCACGTCGCTGTCGTGACGAACGTCTTGGAGGATCACCTCGACCACCACGGCACGCGCGACGCGTACGTCGCGGCGAAGCGGAACATCGTCGCGTGGCAGGGTCCTCGCGACATCGCCGTCTTGAACTTCGACGATCCGACGACGGTCGCGCTTCACACCGGCGCGGCATCCGAGGTGCGCGGTTTCTCGCTGGTCCTCCGGCCGAAGCGAGGCGCCTACCTCGACGATCGCGGTCAGCTCGTCCTCGCGTCGCGCGAGCGTCGCGATGTCCTCTGCGCTGCGAACGAGCTGCGCGTGCCCGGGCGCCACAACGTCGCGAACGCGCTTGCCGCGGCGATCGTCGGCGATGCCTTCGACATCCCGGCCGATCGCATGGGCGTGGTGCTGCGCGAGTTCGAAGGCGTTCCTCGGCGCCTCGAGACGGTCGCGGAGAAGGACGGCGTCCGCTGGGTGAACGATTCGGCCTCGACCACGCCCGCCGCGACGATCGCCGCGCTCGACGCATTCGCCGACCGACCCGCGGTCGTGATCCTCGGCGGCGTCGCGAAGGGCGCCGACTTCGGCCAGCTCGCGCGCGAGGTGACGCTCCGTGCGCGAGCGGCGGTGCTGATCGGGCAGGCCGCGGACGAGATCGGCTCGGCGTTGGACGCGGCGGCGGCGGGCGGCCGACGCATCCCCGTCCGGCAGGCCGGGAGTCTCGCCGACGCGGTCTCGTACGCGCGCGACCTCGCGCGCCCCGGCGACGTCGTGCTGCTCTCGCCGGCCTGCGCCGCGCGCACGGACCTCGTCACCGGCGAGGTCCGCGGCGATCAGTTCTCATCCGCCGACGAGCGGGGCGAGCGTTTCACCGCGCTCGTGCGCGCGTTCGCCGAGCCGGTGGCCTCGTGACAGCGCGATTGCCGCGTACCACCACGTATGACGTCCCGCTGCTCGTCGTCGTCCTCGCGCTGCTCCTGTTGGGACTCGCGATGGTCTACAGCGCGAGCGGCATGACGGCGCTCGACGCCAACGACGATCCGAGCACCTACCTCGCGCAGCAATCGGCGTGGGCCGCGCTGGGCCTCGCGGCGATGCTGATCGCGGCGCGCGTCGAGCATCGCCGCCTGCGCGTCATCGCGGTCCCGCTGCTCGCGCTGTCGGTCGCGCTCCTCGTCGCGGTCCTCGTTCCGGGCGTCGGCGCCCGCGCGGGCGGAGCTGCACGCTGGCTGCGGTTCGGGCCGCTCGTCGGCGTCCAACCAGCGGAGCTCGCGAAGCTCGCGGTCATCCTCTATCTCGGCACCTGGCTCGGTACGCATCGTGCCGAGATCGGCAGCTGGCGGGTGACCGTGCCCTTCCTTGCGGTGACCGCCACCGTCAGCGGGCTCGTGTTCGTCGAGCCCGATCTCGGCACGGCGCTCGTCGTCGTGGCGGTCGCGCTCGCGATGTACTTCGTCGCGGGCGCGCGGCTGCGCGAGTTCGCGGCACTCGGCGCGCTCGCGGTCGTCCTCGCGCTTGCCGCCGCGGTCGTACAGCCATATCGGTACCAGCGCCTGCTCGCTTTCGTCGATCCCTGGTCGGATCCACGCGGAGCTGGATTCCAGACCATCCAGGCGCTGTATGGCCTCGCCCTCGGTGGTCCGTTCGGCGAGGGGCTCGGGGCCGGCCGGGAGAAATTCGGCTTCCTTCCCGCGCCCTACACCGATTCGATCTTCGCCGTGCTCGGCGACGAGCTCGGCCTGCTCGGCACCCTCGCGGTCATCCTCGGCTTCCTCGTCCTCGGGCTCCGCGGCGTGCGCATCGCCCTTCGCTGCGAGGATCCGACCGGAGCGATCCTCGCCACGGGCATCACCGTCTGGCTCGTGTTCCAGGCGTGGGTGAACATGGCGGTCGTCGCGAGCCTCGTGCCCATGACCGGCATCACGCTCCCGTTCATCTCGTATGGCGGCTCGTCGCTCTGTGTGGGCCTGATCGCCGTCGGTATTCTCCTCAGCATTGGCCGGGCCCGATCCGCGACGCGCGCGACGGTGCCGCGTCCTTCTGGTCGGCGGAGGGACGGGCGGACACATCAGTCCGCTCCTCGCGGTCGCCGAGTCGATGAGCGCGGCCGATCCGGAGGTCGACTTTCTCTTCCTCGGTGGTCGTCGCGGCCTCGAAGCTGAGCTCGTCTCCGCGGCGGGCATCCCGTTCCACGCGACAGTGATGCCGTCGCTTCGCGATCCCGACTCGCGCATCTCGCTCGTCTCCCGCGCGCTGCTGCTCCCGTTCGCCGCGGTCGACGCCCTCGCGCAGATCGTTCGCTTCGGCCCGTCCGTCTGTTGCACGACCGGCGGTCTGGTGTCGCTGCCCATCGTGATCGCCGCGCGGGTCGCCCGGGTGCCCGTATACATCTGGGAAGGCAATGCCGTCCCCGGTCGGGTAAATCGGCTGCTCGCGGGGTGGTCACAACGCATCGGGACGACGTTCGACGCGTCGTTGCGCGCGTTGCCGCGCGCGCGGACCACGGTGTCCGGCAATCCGATCCGCGGGTCGCTGCTCCGCTGGGACCGCGCGAGCGGGCGCTCCAAGCTCGGCATCGGCGAGGGAGAGACCGTCGTGTTCGTGACCGGAGGCAGTCAGGGCTCCGCGGCGATCAACGGTGCGGTGTCCGGTGCGCTCACGCGCCTCCTGCGGCGGGCCACCGTCATTCACCACGCGGGCACCGCGCACGAGCGGCAGGCCGAGGCCAAGCGCGACGCGCTCCCCGAGGAGCTGCGTCCGCGGTACCGCGTCTACGGATTCCTGCGAGAAGAGATGGGCGCCGCCCTCGCTTCCGCGGACCTCGTCATCGGTCGCGCGAGCTCGTCGTCGATCGCCGAGCCACTCGCGTTCGGAGTCCCCCTCGTGCTGGTGCCATTCGCCGCGGCCGCGGACGCCCATCAGACCGCGAACGCGCGCGACGCGGTCGACAAGGGCGCGGCTGTGCTGCTGCCCGAAAGCCAGCTCGATCCCGATCGCTTGGTCGCCGTGATCACCGGACTCCTCGACGACCGTCCGCGCCTCGAGCGCATGTCCGCGGCTGCGCGGAAGGCGGGCCGCCCCGACGCCGCTCGGTCGATCGCGGAGGAGCTTCGTGCGCTCGGCGGCTGTTCGCCGTGACCCGCTTCCACATCGTCGGCGTCGGCGGCATGGGCATGTCGGCGGTGGCGCGGCTGCTGCTCGCGCGCGGCGACACGGTCTCGGGCTCGGACCGCGGAACGTGGCCGCTCGCGGAGTCGCTCGCCGAGGCCGGGGCACGCGTCTTCCGCTCGTTCGACGCGCGGAACGTCGCCGGTGCGGACGTCGTCATCCGCTCGAGCGCGTACGGCGACACGAACGTCGAGGTGGCCGCCGCGCGCGCGACGGGTCTCGCCGTCTGGAAGCGCGAGGACGCTTGGAGCGAGCTCGCCACCGGTAAGCGCGTGGTCGCGGTCGCCGGGACCCACGGCAAGAGCACGACCACGGCGCTTGTCTGGACGGCGCTTCGGGCCGGCGGCCTCGATCCGTCGCTCATCTGCGGTGCCGTGCTGCGAGACGTCGGTACGAACGCGTACGCGGGTTCGGGGGACGTGCTCGTCATCGAGGCGGACGAGTACGACCGCGCGTTCCTCGCGCTCGATCCCGAGGTCGCCCTTGTCCTGAATGTGGAACACGATCACGTCGACGTCTTCCCGACCCGCGCGGACGTCGAGACCGCGTTCGCGAACTTCGCTGCCCGCGTGGTGCCGGGAGGGACGCTCGCGGCCTGCGCGGACGATGCCGGCGCGGCGCGTCTCGCGCTCACCGCGCGCCGCGGGCTGCCGGGCCGCTCGGTCGCGACGTACGGGCTGGCGCAGGACGCGACGTACCGAGTGGTCGAGGTCGTGCAGAGCCCGCATGGCGTGTCGTTCGACCTCTCGGGCCCGTTCGGACCGCCGGTCACCATCGCGCTGAGGCTCTTTGGCGTGCACAACGCGCGGAACGCCGCCGGCGCTCTTGCCGCCGCGGACGCATGCGGCGTCCCGGCGACCGCGGCAGCGAAGGCGTTCGCGTCGTTCACGGGCACCGGCCGGCGGCTCGAAGAGCTCGGCGAGGCCGCGGGCGTGACCATCATCGATGACTACGCGCATCACCCGACCGAGATCCGCGCGTCTATCGACGCCGTGCGCTCGCGCGCGACAGGCCGCGTCGTCGTGGTGTTCCAACCGCATACGCCGAGCCGGCTGCGCGCGTTCTTCGACGACTTCGCCGAAGCGCTCCGCGGCGCGGACGAACGTGTCGTCGCCGAGACGTTCGCCTCCGCGCGCGAGAGCGCGGACGAGCGCGCCGGAGCGCGCGCGCTCGCGGCGCGGGCGGGCGGCTCGTATGCCGAGACCGCGGAGGCCGCGGCGCGTCTGCTCGCCGAGCGCGTCCGGCCCGGTGACCTCGTGCTCATCCTCGGGGCGGGGGACATACGTCCGGCCGGCGAGCGACTGCTCGAGCTGCTGCGCGCGCGGGCGGCGGTATGACCGTCGCGACGTTCGGGCTGCGCGGTCAGCTTCTCGCGCCGCACACTTCGCTGCGGATCGGCGGACCCGCGGACTTCTTCGTTCGTGTCGCGAGCGAGAAGGACCTCGCCGGAGCGATCACCGTCGCGCGCGAACACGAGCTGCCGGTGTTCGTACTCGGCGGCGGCACGAATCTCCTCGTTGCGGATCGCGGGATCCGCGGTGTCGTCCTGCAGAACGCATGGCGCGATGCATCCGTCGACGGCGAGATCGTCGAGGCGTCCTCCGGGACCGAGCTCGCCCACGTTGCCGCGCGCGCAGCTCGCGCCGGCGTCGAGGGTCTCGAGTGGATGGCGACCGTCCCGGGGACCGTCGGTGGCGCCGTGCACGGCAACGCCGGCGCGTTCGGCGGCGAGACCGCCGACGCCCTGGTCGACGCCGAGCTCATGGACCTGAACGGCCACCGGTGGCGCAGCCGCGCCGACGAGCTTGGCTACGCCTATCGGACGAGCGCGCTGCAGGGCACGCCGGTGATCTGCGTCCGGGCGCGATTTCGCGGCCGCATCGGCGATCGGGCGAACGCCGTGCGCCGCATCAAGGAGATGGCCAACGAGCGTATGGCGAAGCAGCCGCTGACGCTGCCCAACACCGGTTCGATTTTCCGCAATCCGCCGGGGGACCATGCCGGCCGGCTCGTCGAGGCCGCCGGCCTGAAGCGTCGCACCGTGGGCGGCGCGATGGTGAGCGAGCGCCACGCGAACTTCATCGTCAATACCGGCACCGCGACCGCCGCCGACGTCAGAGCGCTCATGGAGATCTGCCAGCGCGAGGTGCAGGAGCGCTTCGGCGTGTCTCTCGTGCCAGAAGTCGAGCTGGTGGGCGAGTGGTGAGCGAATTGGGGGGCTCCGCCCCCCAGCCCCCGAGCCGCATCCGCGTGGGAGTCCTCACCGGCGGCGCGTCGGCCGAGCGCGACATCTCACTCGCGGCCGGGGCGCAGATCGCGGCAAGCCTCCCCTCCGACCGCTACGAGGTCGTGCTCCTGGATCCGCTCGCGTTCATGCTGCACAACCCGTCGATCACCGCGGAGCAGCGCGAGCAGGCGCGCCGGCTCGCGGCGGGCGGCGCGGTCCTGGAACCGGCGCACCAGCTCCCGCGGGGCCTCGAGTCGCAGATCGAGAGCGCGTCGCGCGCGCTCGTTCCCGCGACGAGGGTGATCGCCAACGAGGGCGAGCCGATCGACGTCGTCCTGCTCGCGCTCTTCGGGACCTGGGGCGAGGACGGCCGTATCCAGGGGCTGCTCGACACGCTCGGCGTGCCGTACACGGGGTCCGGCGTCCTCGCGTCCGCTCTCGCCATGGACAAAGAGATGGCCAAGCGGATCCTTGCCGTCGCGGGACTCGATGTGCCGCGCGGCGTGGTCCTTCGAGGCACCGGTCGTGACGACCTCGCAAGCGCGCGATCGGTCGGCCTGCCCACATTCGTGAAGCCCGTGGCGAACGGCTCGAGCGTCGGCGCCTCGATCGTCGAGCACGAGGGCGAGCTCGGGCCGGCGATCGAGCTGGCGTTCCGCTACGAACCGCCGGGTCCGAACGCGCGGGTGCTGGTCGAGGAGCGCCTCGTGGGGCGCGAGCTCACCGTCGCGGTCATCGGGAACGACGAGCTGCAGCCTCTCCCGGTGATCGAGATCAAAACCAAGCGCGCCTTCTTCGATTACAGCGCGAAGTACGACGCCGGCGAGAGCGAAGAGATCTGCCCCGCGGAGATCCCAGATCAGGCGGCGAAGCGCGCGCAGGAGATCGCGAAGCGCGCGCATCTCGCCCTAGGGTGCCGCGGGATGTCGCGCACCGACCTCATTTGGTCGGGCGATCGGCTCGCCGTCCTCGAAGTGAACACGACGCCCGGGATGACCGCGAACAGTCTCCTTCCCAAAGCGGCGCGCGCGGCAGGGATCGAGTTCGGCGATCTTCTCGCGCGCCTCGTCGACTGGGCACTCGAGGACGCGCGCCGGCGCGCACGCTGAGCTCTCGATCCCGCTCGCGTGCGCGTCGTCGTCCGCGCTTTCCGAGGGTTGGCGACCCGGCACGAGTCCTCTCCGGCGTGCTCTTCGGCGCTTGCGGCGCGGCGCTCGCGATCTGCGTCTGGGGGCCGTACTTTCGGATCACCGATGTATCGGTGAGCGGCACGCATCACATCACGGTCGATGCGGTCACCAGCACGAGCGCGCTCGGCGGAGCGCCGACCTTCCTCGCAAGCGGCGCGCGCGCGCGGGACCGATTGATGGGGCTGGCGGCGGTCCGCGAAGCGCGGGTCGAGGTCGCGCTGCCCGACCGCGCGACGATCGCGGTCACCGAACGCGTCGCGATCGGGAGATGGGTCGCGGCCGGGCTCGAGTGGTTCGTCGATGACGACGGCGTGCTGTTCCCCTCGCTCGATCCGCGCGCCGCTCCCGACCTGCGCGTCACCGACGAACGCGGCGCGCGGCAAGCCGGCGATCGACTCGATCCCGCGCTCGTCGGGGCGGCGATGAAGCTCGCGCACCTAGGGACCTCGGACCTGCGCGCCGACGCGACGGCCCCGCGCGTAACGCTGACGAAGGGAGCGGATGGGCTGGTGATTCGGGTGTCCGCGGGCTGGGAGATCCGCTTCGGTGGCGCTGAGCGCATCGATGAGAAGATCGCGCTCGCGAAACGTTTTCTGCGGGAGAACCCGCAGCGAAAGCTAGACTACCTCGACGTGCGCACGCCGGACTCCATCGTCGTAAGTCCGCGCTCATAGGTGCTTCTCCCGCTCCTCGGCCTCGCCGCCGGGGTGCTGCTTGGGCTCGCGCTTCGCTTCAACCTCCCGATCGAATGGGCCCGCTACACGGCGGTGGGTATCCTCGCCGCACTCGACTCGCTCCTTGGCGCGGGCCGCGCGGAGCTCGAGGGCCACTTCGACACGCGGATCTTTCTCTCGGGGTTCTACACGAACACGCTCCTCGCGGCGGCGCTCACGTTCCTCGGCGATCGGCTGGGCATCGACCTCTATCTCGTGGCGCTCTTTGCCTTTGGGTGGCGCATCTTCCAGAATGTCGCGGTCATTCGTCGCCACTTTCTCTAGTGAATTGGGTGAGGCGGGGAGAGAAAGTGTGAGGTTCAGGCGTGCCTGAGCAGACGGTCCTCGTCGCGATCGACATCGGAACCACAAAGGTCTGCGTGCTCATCGGCGAGACCGAATCACGCGGTGGCGTCGACGTCATCGGCATCGGTCAGGCGGCGTCCGACGGCCTTCGCAAAGGCGTGGTCATCGACATCGATCGGACGGTGCAGTCGGTGGCGAGCGCGGTCGACGCGGCGGAGCGGCTCTCGGGACTGAAGGTCCGGTCCGCCTTCGTCGGGATCAGCGGCAGCCACGTGAGCTCGCAGAACTCGCGCGGCATGATCGCCGTCTCCGGCTCGCGCCACGACGTCGACCGCGACGACACGGTGCGCGCGATCGAGGCCGCCCGCGCGGTCTCGATCCCGAATACGCGCGAGATCCTCCACGTGATCCCGCGCGGTTACGTCGTCGACGGTCAGGAAGGTGTCCGCGATCCGATCGGGATGACCGCCGTGCGCCTCGAGGTCGAAACGCACATCGTCACCGCGTCTTCGACGAGCGTGCAGAACCTCACGAAGTGCGTGCAGCGGGCCGGCGTCGAGATCGACGAGCTCGTGCTCGCGCAGCTCGCGACATCCGAGGCGGTCCTCGGCGTCGAGGATCGCGAGCTCGGCGTCGTGCTCGCCGACATCGGCGGCGACACCACCGACGTCGCCATCTTTCAGGACGGGTCGATCTCGCACTGCGCGACGATCCCGATGGGCGGTCGCAGCGTCACGGCGGATCTCGGCATCCTTCTTCGCGTGACGCCGGACGTCGCTGAGAGCGTCAAGTTCAAGTACGGGTCGGCGGTGCCGCTCGACGTGGATCCGGACGAGGTCCTCCAGGTCACGTCCATCGGCGAGGACACCTCCCATGGCGTGACCCGCCGTCATATCGCCGAGATCGTCGAGTCCCGGGTTGCGGAGATCCTCAAGTTCATCGCCGCCGAGATCGAGGCCGCCGGCGCCACCAATCGGCTCCAGGCCGGACTCGTCCTGACCGGCGGCGGCGGGCAGCTCATGGGCATGCCGCGGGCGGCCCGGGACCAGCTTGGCATGAGCGCGCGGGTGGTCCCGCCGAGCGGCCTCGGTGGCCTCACCGACCAGATCTCAGCGCCGCCTTATGCGGCCGCGAGCGGCCTCCTCCTTTGGGGCGCGCGGAACTGGTCGACCGACGAGGAGCGCGCGAGCGCGCGTTCACTCGACGGCGTGACCAGCCGTCTGGGGAAGATCTTCAAAGGCCTCATGCCTTAGTCGCTCGAGGCGGGAGCGCAGAGCGGTGGGGAAGGTCAGCGGGACGCGAAGCGAGATGCGGGCGGGGAAGGCGAGCGGGTGTCTCGCGGCGCAGCGGGACTCGCCGTCCAAGTCGCGAGCGGTCCGCCGACGTGCGCAGGCGAAGGGACCCGCGAGCACGCGAGCACCCCGAGCCTCAACCCGCCCGCGGGCTCGCACTCGTCTTTCCCGCCCCCGGCTCAACCCGCCCGCGCGTTCTCGCCGATGCTCATCACAGTTCGTGCTCGCCAAACGTTGAGTGAGCGGTCTATAGTCAGCGCGCGAACTGAATACTCCATGAGCGCACCGCTAGGGGAGGGGCAGCGGCATGGAAGTCATGGAGGCTTTGACCCATGCCCCTCCGAAGCGATATCGAGAATTTCGCGCTCATAAAGGTCGTCGGCATCGGCGGCGGCGGATCGAATGCGGTGAACCGGATGATCCGCGCCGAGCTCATGGGAGTCGAGTTCATCGCAGTGAACACCGACGCCCAGGCGCTCCTCCTCTCGGACGCGCCGCACAAGATCCGCATCGGCGACAAGGTCACCAAAGGCCTCGGCTCGGGCGCCGATCCGACGATCGGCCGCAAGTCCGCCGAGGACGACAGCGAGAAGCTCTACGAGGCGCTCAAAGAAGCCGACATGGTATTTGTGACCGCCGGCATGGGGGGCGGCACGGGCACCGGGGCCGCCCCGATCATCGCCGAGATCGCCAAGGATGTCGGCGCGCTGACCGTCGCCGTCGTCACCAAGCCCTTCAGCTTCGAGGGGGCGAAGCGCCGGCTCCTCGCCGAGCAGGGCATCAGCGAGCTCGTCGACAAGGTCGACACGCTCATCACGATCCCCAACGACCGGCTGCTCCAGGTCGTCGAGAAGCGCACGAGCATGGTCGACGCGTTCCGCATCGTCGACGACGTCCTGCGCCAGGGTGTCCAGGGGATCAGCGACCTCATCACGGTCCCCGGGCTCATCAACCTCGACTTCGCGGACGTGAAGACGATCATGACGAGCGCCGGCAGCGCGCTCATGGGGATCGGGCATGGCTCGGGGGAGACGCGCGCCGCCGAGGCCGCACGTCAGGCCATCATGTCGCCTCTCCTCGAGCAGTCGATCGACGGAGCGCGCGGCGTCCTCTTCACCATCACGGGAGGACCGGACCTCACGCTGTTCGAGGTCAACGAGGCGGCCGAGATCATCCACGCCGCCGCCGACCCGGAGGCGAACATCATCTTCGGCGCGGTCATCGACGAGCGCATGGGCGGAGAGGTCAAGATCTCGGTGATCGCGACCGGGTTCGATCAGGTGCGCCCGCTCCGCAAGCTCGAGGGTCCGCCCTACAAGCGGCAGGCTCCGTCGGTCGAGCGTGCCGCAGCGGCTCCGATGACGACCACGATCCCTGCCGCGCAAACGCGCGCGCCGCTCGTCACCACCAAGGCCGAAGAGTCGAAGAAATTCGACCCCGACGATCTGGAGGTCCCCAGCTTCCTGCGACGCCGTTGAGCTGAGTGACCGGCGGCTTGATCGCCGGTCACCAAAAGTGGCACGTCGCCTGCACCCGACATGCTCGAAATGCACGATTTTCGAGCGGAGGTGCTGAGTTGATGCGCGAAACAGGCGCGGCCGTCCGCCAGGAGACGTGGGCGGCGTGGCCGGTGTTCTGGAGCGCCGTGTGGGTGGGCGCGCTTGCCTCGGTCGTAGCGGTGATCCTCTTCGGTCTTGCGGGAACGGCCTTGGGCGCCTACAAGGCCGGCGCGGCAGGCAGGATCACGTCCTTTAGCGGGATTGGTCTTGCGGCTCTTGTCTTTGCAGTCTTCGGTTCCTTCCTCTCATTCGTCATTGGCGGCTGGATCGCCGGCCGCGTCGCCGGGATCCGTCGAGCGGAGCCCGCGATGCTCCACGGCGCGATCACCTTCCTGATCGGGACCGTGATCCTCGTAGCCCTCGCGAGTCTTGGAGGCGCGGTCACGAGCGGCTGGTATCTGGCCTTCGCGCCGTCTCCGGCGGTGCCCACACAGCCGGGACAAGCGGTGGATCCGGCTGCTGCCAAAGCGGCGGCGGCCGGCGCTGCGGCCGCGGCGACTGCGCTGCTCATCGGGCTCACGGGCGGCGTCGTCGGTGGATGGATGGCGTCTGGAGAGCCCATGACCATCACCAATTACCGAACTCGCTCGCTGTCCTCGCGTACCGACGCGAGCGAGCGGACCACGCGGATTTAAGGAGGAACCGAGATGATCCTGATCCTGCTCTGGCTGCTCGGCGTGCCGCTCGGGCTGATCATCCTTCTCTTCCTTCTCGGCGTCGGGCACTAGCTTTTTTTGGCAGGGTCCCAGGGGCCCCCGGACGCGGAGCGGAGCGCGATAGCGCTCCGACACGCCCTACGTGCGTCTGCGGGACGCCGCGCGCCCGGCCCATCAGGGTTGGCGCGCTGTGCGTTCTCGAGCCCACCCCCTAGATTTAGTGGACAAGCACCCATATCTTGTGTCTCGTGCACTGTCCGGCCTGTGGCAACCCCGACACCCGGGTCATCGACTCTCGCGAAGCGGAGGACGGCGACTCGATCCGCCGCCGGCGCGTCTGCGACCGTTGCGAGGAGCGCTTCACGACCTTCGAACGGAGCGAGTCCGCCCGCATCCAGGTCCTGAAGCGTGACGGCACCCGCCAGGAGTTCGACCGGCGCAAGCTCGCGAGTGCGATCGGCAAGGCAGCGGCGCGCGGGCTCGGCGCGGAGGACGTCGACCGGCTGATCGACACCGTCGAGGTGGAGCTTCGCCGAAGCGGCATATCGGAGATCCCGTCGCAGCGTATCGGCGAGATGGTCCTCGAGCGGCTTGCGGAGCGCGACCCGCTGTCGTATCTGCGGTTCAAGATCGTGTACTCGCGCATCGAGGACCTCGACGCTCTTTACGACGAGCTTGCTTCACTCGTGCGCCGGCGCGAGGATGCGCGGAACCGACGCGTGGCCGAGCAGATCACCCTTCCGATCGAGGAGCCTCTCGCCCCGGTCGCGCGTCGCCGCCGCCGCTAGTCCGCGCCGGCGGCCATACTCCGAGGCGGTGGTCCTTTCCGACCGGGAGATCCGCGCCGCCATCGCCCAGGGCCGCATCGGCCTCGACCCCTTTGACGAGCGCTGCGTCCAGCCGGCGTCGATCGACATCCGACTCGACCATCGCTTCCGAGTTTTCCGCTCCAGCCGCCATGCCTTCATCGATCTTGCGAGGCCGCTCGACGACGTGACCGAGCTGGTCGAGGTGCCGACGCCCACGCCGTTCATCCTTCACCCTGGCGAATTCGTGCTCGGCTCGACCCGCGAGAGGCTCAGGCTTCCGGACGATCTCGTGTCCCGCGTGGAAGGCAAAAGCTCACTTGGGCGTCTCGGCCTTTTGATCCACAGCACCGCCGGGTTCATCGATCCCGCGTGGGATGGCCACATCACCCTCGAGCTCTCCAACGTCAACACGATCCCGATCACGCTCTACGCCGGGATGCGGATCGGACAGCTTTCGTTCTTCGAGCTCTCCTCGCCGGCGGAACGGCCCTACGGGTCGCCGCAGCTCGGCTCCTCATACCAGGGCCAGAGCGGCCCGACCCCGTCGCGCTACCGTCTCGACCTGCCCTGATGCTCGTGCTGTTCGTCTTCGCGTTCATCAACGCGGTCGCCGGCGCGCTGACACTCGCGATCTTCGTGCGCGTGGTCGTTTCGTGGGTGCCAACCCTGCGCTTGCCGCTCGGCCTCGGTGAGTTCGTGTGGGATGTGACGGAGCCGATCCTCGGCCCGATCCGTCGTGTGCTTCCTTTCCTCGGGGGCGTCGATTTCTCGCCCTTTCTCGCGATCCTTCTCATACAGGCGGCCGGCGCCGTCCTCGTCGCGATCCTCAGGCAGGCCCTGTAAGAGATGTGCGGTACATGCCTTCTGCTCGTCTTCGTCGAAGCCCTCATCAACGTCCTCTCGGGGGCGCTTTCGCTGGCGATCTTCGCGCGGGCGATCGAAGCGTGGATCCCGGCCGCGCGGCTTCCATTCGGGCTCGACGCCCTTGTGGTTTCCGTCACGGATCCGCTCGAGGGCCCGATCCGTCGCGCGCTTCCGCGGCTCGGCGAGGTCGACTTCTCGCCCTTCATCGCGCTGCTCGTCGTGCAGATCGGCGCGACGTTGCTGCTCCGAGTTCTCCCGCCCGCGGTGTAGCGTGCCGGACCGCCTGCTCGTACCGGCCCGAGTGATCCCACGGGCGGCCGTCGATCGGGCCGGCGGGCTCCGTGCCGGGCGACTGGTGGTGCGGGTGCGGGCGGTCCCCGTCGGCGGCGCCGCTAACGCCGCCGCGGTCCGCGCGATCGCGCGGGCTCTCGGGGTCCGCGAGGCTGACGTCAGGATCGAGCGCGGCAGTGCCGCCCGAGAGAAGGTCTTTTCGGTACCCGCCGCGGCCGGTCCGGCGCTGGCGGCGCTGATGAAATAGGGGAGGGCCGACGGGCGTACTGAGGGGGAATGGCGGTCTGTGTCGCGCTGCGTTCGTTCGACCCGGCCATCGCCGGGGTGCGTAGGGTGACCTTCGCCGACGCCGTCCGCGACTACCAGGAGGAGGTCTTCGGCGCGGCGCTGCGGATCACCGGCGACCGGGAATCAGCGCTCGATGTCGCGAGCACGACGTTCCTGAAGGCATATCGGGCGTTCTCGCGCTACGACCAGACGCGGCCGATCCGGCACTGGCTCCTGCGGATCGCGACGAACGAGGCGATCAGCCATGCGCGAAGGCGCTCGCGCGAGCTTCGCCGGCGCGTAGACGTCGAGAGTGGCGCGGAGATCGTCGACGGGGCGGCGGCGCCCGAGGAGGCCTCTGTTGCGCGCGAGGCCAGGGCGCGCATCCGCGCCGCCGTCGTAGGGCTGCCCGAGCTTTACCGGGTCGTGATCGTGCTTCGGTATTTCAACGACCTCTCGGTGGACGAGATCGCGAAGATCACCGGCCGGCCACCTTCCACGGTCGGGGTCCAGCTGCTGCGCGGGCGCGCCTTGCTGCGCCAGGCACTCGGAGACGCTCAATGAGCCGCCTCGAGAACGAGCCCGAGCTCTTCGCCGAGGCGGAGCTGCGGCGCGCCTTGCGTCTGGACGCCGCGGAGCTGCCTCCGCGTCTCGATGCCGCTGCGCTCGTCGCGCGCATGCGCGAGGGACCCAGCGTGGCCGTCGCCTCGCTTGTCTCAGCGATGCTTGCGGTGGCCTCGGCCGCGGGGCTGATCGTCGGCGTGACGATCGCGCTCACGGCGATCGCACCCGAGCTTCTCGCCGATGGGTACGGGCTCGCCCTCGGGCTCGTCGCCGCGGCGGCGATCCCGATCACCGGCTTCCTCGAGACGTTCGAGCAGCCCACCATCCCGATCGCGGCGCTCGCCGCGGTGATGTTCGCGATCGCGTACGAGTACGGTCAGCGGAAGGAGCGCACGAATGCCATCCACACGCCTTGAGCGAAGCGCGGCGAACAGGGTGATCGCGGGCGTCTGCGGTGGATTCGCGGAGTACCTGGCCGTCGACGTCACGCTCGTCCGCGTGCTCTTCGTCCTCGCGGGGATCTTCAGCGGCGGTCTCTTCGTCATCGCCTACATCGCGATGGTGTTCCTGATGCCGCTTCCGGGTCGCCCGCCAAGCGGGTTCGCCGCATCGGCCGGGACGACCGCGAGCGAGGTCGCCGAATCGCTGCGACGGACGGCCGATGACTTCAGGCAGAGCTTCCGTGATCCCGGGCCGAGCGCGACCGGTTCGACCGCCACGCCCGACAGCATCGACCCAGCGGTCCACGAGCGCCAGACCGAGCGGCGACGCATGGCCTTCGGCTATCTGCTCATCCTCGTGGGCGTGATCTTCTTTTTGAGCGACGCGGGGATTTTCCGCGGCGTCCAGTGGCAGATCGTCTGGCCGCTCGTAGTCATCGCTCTCGGAGTCCTGCTGCTCGTGCAGCGGGTGCGGCCGTGACGGCACGCCGTGGCGTCTTCTGGCCGCTTCTTTTGATCGCGCTCGGTGTGCTGTTCCTGATGGGCAACTTCGGCCTCATCAGCGGTGTCTCGTGGCGCGCGATCCTGAGTCTCTGGCCTCTCCTGCTGGTCCTCATCGGACTCGACATCGCGTTCGCGCGGCGGTGGCCTCTCCCCACACTCGCGGCCGAGATCCTCGTGATCGTCGCGGGGCTCGCCCTCGCCGCGACGAGTTCCACGGTCGGCTTCTTCGGATTTCCGACGGGCGGCGGGAACGGGGTCGCCGATGTGTCCGCGCCGAGGGGCGGCGCGACCGCGATGAGCGTGACCGTAAACGGCGGCGCCGGTCACTACCGGGTCAGCGGCGGCGCGACCGATCTCGTGGATGCGCACAGCGCGAATCCGGATCTGCGGCTACGCACCTCCGGTCCGGCCGCACGGCCTGACCTCCGTGTCGACCAGGTCGGACCCGAGGGTCTCTTCCGCAACACCGGCCAGGTCGACATCGACGTACACCTCGCCAGCGATGTGCCAACCTCGTTCACGATGAACTCGGGCGCGGGAGAGTTCGACGTCGACCTGAGCGACGTCCGCGTGACCGACGTTCGCATGAACACCGGGGCCTCGACCCTCCGGCTCGTGCTGCCAAAGCCGTCCGGCGACGTGGCGGTGCGGATCGATGCGGGCGCGTCGAACCTCGTTGTGACAGTGCCGGACGGCGTGGACGCGCGGATCTCGACGAGCGGTGGTCTCCTGACCCTGCGAAGCGACAACGTGCGCCTCGGCGAGGGTGGCGGCACCGGTGGATGCGTCGCCTGCGGCAGCTCCGTACAGACGAGCGGCTACAGCAGCGCGAAGGACCGCGTCACGGTCACGATGACGGCGGGAGCCAGCTCGATCACGGTGCGTTAGCGCCCATACGACACCGCTTCGAGCCCACCGAGCGCTCGGTCCTTCGGCGATACTGCCCGCGTGCAGCATCGGCTGCTGGCGGCGTTCCAGCGGAACAACGCGGTCTTCATCGTCGGTCTCACGATCGCGACGCTTCTCGTCGCGAGCATGGCGATCACGATCATCGAAGGCGAGGACCGCTTCGCGCGCATCCACAACCTCGGTGATGCGCTCTGGTACGGCATCGCGACGATCACGACGATCGGGTACGGCGACGTAACGCCGTCGACGTTCGCGGGCCGCGTTGTCGGCATCGTGCTCATGCTTGGCGGGGCGACGCTCTTCTCGGCTTTCACCGCATCGGTCGCGTCGGTCCTCGTCGCACAGCGGATCAAGGAGGGGCGCGGATTGGAATCGGTGAAGCAGGACGGTCACCTCATCATCTGCGGATGGAACCAATATGCGGAGCGCGTGCTCGAGGCGATCTTCAACAGCCGGGCCGGATTCGATCTTCCGGTCGTGATCGTCAACGAGATGCCCGAGGAGGTGATGGCCGAGCTCCTCTCGAGGCACCGCGGCAAGCTCCTGCAGTACGTTCGCGGCGACCCCGCGACGGAATCCGTCCTAGCGCGCGCGAACGTGCGCAGCGGCCGCGCGGCGATCGTCCTCGCGGACGCATCGCATGGTCTGGGCGGAGCGAACGACGATCGAACCACCCTCGTCACGCTCGCCCTCAAGAGCGTGCGGCCGGATCTCCACGTGACGGTGGAGGCCCTCGATCTCAAGAGCGAAGCGCATCTGCGGCGCGCCGGCGCCGACGACATCGTCATCAGCGGCGAATTCAACGGCTTCCTGCTGTCGTCGGCGGCGGTCGCCCCCGGCGTCGCTCAGGTCGTTCGTCCGATGCTTTCGCTCTCCGGAAGCGAGCTGCGCCGCGTGCCGGTGCCCGCGCAGTACGTCGGACGCACCTTTGCCGAGCTCTCGGCAGCCCTTCGCGCCCGGGACGGTTTCCTGACGATCGCCGTCATCAGCGAGAATCCCGGGCTCACTCTGGACCAGCTCCTCGCCGACGACACGTCGCTCGTCGATCGGTTCATCAAAGACCAGTTCAGCGAGGCCGGTCGCGAATTCCTGCGTTTCGAGGGTGAGGCGACGAGGGCGCTCGTGAATCCCGCCGATGACTACCGGATCGGACCGAACGATTCGGTCGTGGGCATCCCGCGCCGATGAGCGTCGAGGTCGAGCCGCTCCGCACATTGACGGTCTTCGCCGGACTCTCCGACGGACAGCTCGAGCGGGTGGCGGCCGTGCTCAAGCGTCACGCGATCCCAGCCGGAATGGAGGTCCTCACCGAGGGCGAGAAAAGCACGTCGCTCTTCGTCCTCGCTCGAGGCTCCGTTGGCACGAGCAAGCGACTCGGTCTCGCGGTCCGCGGACCGATGGATGCGGCGAAACAGAAGTTCCTCCTTCACATCAACGCGCCCCAGTTCTTCGGTGAGATCGGGCTGCTCACCGATCACGAGCGCTCGGCGACGATCACCGCGCAGACGGAGTGCGAAGTGCTGGAGCTTCGACGCGCGGACTTCGACCGACTCGCCCAGGACGATGTTTCCTTCGGCTATCAGGTGGTCCGGAATATCGCGGGCGTGCTCGCCGATCGGCTTCGCAACACCGATCACGACGTTCTGAAGCTGACGGCCGCCCTCAGCCTTTCGCTCGGCAACCGGTGACAAACCTTGGGGGGCTTTGCCCCCCAAGCCCCCTGCGCGTCGCGCTCCTCGCGGTTCTCGCGATGTTCGCCGGTGCCGGCACCGCGGCAGCGGACGAGGGTTGGGTCATCACGAGCTTCGCCGCCGACATCGCGATCCAGCCAGATGCTTCGCTCCACATCGTCGAAGCGATCGACCTCGACTTTGGGGCACTGGAGCGGCACGGCATCTTCAGAGACATCCCCGTCCGCTACCACTACGACGGCACGCACCTGCGGGTCTATCGGCTGGACGTGCGGTCCGTCTCCGACGCGGCCGGTCGCGGCGTCCCCTACGAAACGAGCGATCTGGGCGGCTACCGCCGCATCAAGATCGGCGACGCCAATAAGCTGGTCAGCGGTCACCAGAGCTACCGGATCACGTACGACGTCGCCGGCGCGATGAACGCGTTCGCCGATCACGACGAGCTCTTCTGGAACGTGAACGGAGGCACGTGGCCTGTTGCCTCACGCTCGGTGAGCGCGACCGTGCATGCCCCCGGCGGCATCGGCCAGGTCACGTGCTACGAAGGGCTGGGCGGTTCGCGCGAGCCGTGCCGGATGACCTCGTCCTCGACGACGGCGACCTTCGCCTCGGCCCGTACCCTGCCGTCGGGCGAGGGGCTCACGCTGGTGGCATCGCTTGCGAAGGGGACGGTCGCCGAGCCGAGCCCCATCCTTCAGCTCGACACGTCGGATCCCGGCGTATTCCTCGCGGCTGGCCCGATGGTCCCCGCGGTCGCGGTATTCGTCCTGATCGCCGGCGTCGTGATGCTGTACTGGCGGTGGTTTGCGGTCGGCCGCGACCTGCGAGAGCGCCAGACGATCGTCCCGGAGTACGAGCCTCCGGATCAGCGCCGGCCGGCAGAGCTCGGCCTGCTGGTCGACGAGAGCGCGGATACGAAGGACGTGACCGCCACCATCGTGGACCTCGCGGTCCGTGGCTATCTCACGATCTCCGAGCTTCCCGCACACGGCCTCTTCTCGAAGAAGGACTGGCTCCTAAAGAAGGCGGTGACGCCCAGCGGTCTCGCGCTCTACGAGCGGACCGTCTACGACGGTCTCTTCGAGGGCCGCGGCGAGGTGAAGGTCTCCGAGCTGAAACGCCAATTCGTCGACACGCTCCGCTCGGCCGAGACGGATCTGTATCGGGAGTCGGTGAGTCAGGGGTGGTTCTCTCGCCGTCCGGATACGACGCGCTGGATCTATCTCGGCCTTGGGTTCCTCTTGGTCTTCGCCGGCGTCGCGCTGATGTTCGTGCTGGGCGGCGCTCTGGGCGCCGGGCTGGTCGGGCTCGCGGTCGCCGCCGTCGGCGTGGTCGCGATGCCGCTCGCGAGGGTGATGCCGTCCAAGACTGCCGCCGGCGCCGAGCTTCTGCGTCGCGCGCTTGGGTTCCGCATGTACATGGAGGTCGCGGAGAAGGACCGCGCGAAGTTCGCCGAGCGGGAGAACATCTTCTCGGCGTACCTGCCGTACGCGATCGTGTTCGGCTGCGTCGACAAGTGGGCGCGCGCCTTCGCGGGCATCGACACGGCGCGGCAGACCGGCGCGTGGTACGTGGGTACGTCGCCCTTCAACGCGCTGCAGCTCTCGTCCTCGTTGCAGGGCTTCTCCGGCGATCTTGGCTCGGCGATCGCCGCGACGGCCGGCTCGAGCGGAGGAAGCGGCTTCAGCGGAGGCGCTGGGGGAGGCGGTGGTGGGGGCGGCGGCGGAAGCTGGTGAGAGACGCGGATACCGCTCGGACCGTACAACCTGGCGGGTCGAAAGTCGGATGACCGCGGCGCGACGCGATCTCATCCTGGGTGGGGTGCATCGGCCTTCACGCGCGCTCGTCATGCTTGGAGTCGCGGTGATCACGGCGAGCTGCATGAGCGCGGGGACGCCGAGCTTGAGCCCGCCGGCGTCCGCCGCGGCGCCCACGACTCGATCGATATCGGCGCCGGTCGTCACCCGATTGTCGATACCCCAGCAGACAGAGCGCGTGCGGCTCAAGGTCGCCCCCGATCACGAGCACGTGCTCGTCTGGGACACAGACGCGCAGTCCTTCACCTTCTTCGACTTGCAGGGCAACGTGCTGGCCACGGTCGACGGCCGCGCGCTGGGCATCACCTGGGCGGCGTGGCTCCCGGACGGCTCCGGCGCGATCTTCGCGAATGGTCCGCAGGTGCCGCAGCCGCGTGAGCTCTCGGTCCTCCGCTGGGGCCGACCCCGCGTCGACCTCGGACTCGCACTCGCTCCGGACATCGACGGGCCACCGCAGTCCCCGGACGGCGATTGGATCGCGCTCTTTATCGACTGCTGCCGTCGACATGTCGTGGCCTTTCGTCTCGATGCGTCTGATCGCCGCGAGCTCATCTCGAGTGCGGCTCCGATCTCGTTGCTTGGCTGGGACGCGCGGTCGCACGTCCTGGTGCAGAGAGGGAACGACATCCTCCGCCTGGGTCTCGACGGCACGCGCATCTCGACGGATCTCGGGCTGCCGGCCGGCGCGCACGCCACGTCGGCCTACCTCTCGGACCAGTCGCCAGATCGGCGCGTCACCGTCTTGCGAGTGGCTGCGGACCGTCCGCTCAGCGACTTGTTCAACGGCTTCGGCGTGCGGTCCCTGATCGACGATTCAGTGTCCGAGGTCCGGCCGCCGCGGGCATACGCGATCGGCTGGATTGGCGGTCACGAGAAGCTCATGTTCCCCTGGGAGACCGTCTCCGGGCGGCGCACGGTGACCGCGTACGACGCGATCATGGGCTCAGAACGCCCACTCGGCGTCATCGGCGACGGTGTGCCGCCGAGCGCTGTATCGGGACGGATCCTGCTGTTCTTGGGCGAGCCGTCCGTCAACGCCGGCGGCGCGGTGTTCGCTGTTCTGCGGCTCGGCCTTGATGACGGATACAAGAACGTCAGCGCGGGCATCGATCTGGACGTGAGCCCGTTTCCACTCGCAGAGGGGCGGTTCCTCGTTTACGGGCGAGATGGCTGGCTCTATGTCATCGACGGCGAGGCAGCGGCGAGATGAATCCCGTGAGACCCAGTGGGCGATGTTGGATTCGAACCAACGACCTCACGGATGTGAACCGTGCGCACTAACCGGCTGTGCTAATCGCCCTCCAGGTCGATTCTAGGCTTCTGCGTCGTGCGGCTTCGCGCGTTGCGGCTGCCATCCGCGGCGTCGCGCTTCCTTGAAGGAGGCCGGCTCCGCAGCGGCGGCGCCGTTGAGCATGTGACAGCCGCCGTCGAAGACGACGCCCTTGTCGATCACCAGTGACGGCGTCGCGAGGTCCGCCTTGACCCGTGCGCGGTCGCGAAGCTCGATCGATTCGGTCGCCCGGATGTTCCCGCTGACCTCGCCGCTGACGACGACGGACCCGCAGCTGATCGTCGCCGAGACCTTGGCCGCCTCTCCGATGATGAGCCGGTCGGGGGTGTTGATCTCGCCGGTGAAGCTTCCGTCGATCCGCAGCGGACCCTCGAAGCTCAGCTTGCCCTCGACGACCGAGGATGGCCCGAGCATCGCGTTCATGGCCGAGTCGCCCACACCCTGCATCGGTTCCCGCATGGATCCCTCCTGTCAAACGCGCGCCCTGAAGAACGTCGCCGGTGGCCGGACGCTACGGGCAAGTGCGCGAAGCGATACCGGGCCGGATCGGCTAGGAGCGGGGGGCCGGCTCCCCGGGCAGGTGGAGGAGGTTCTCCACGTCGGCCACGCCGCCGATCCGGCGCGTGCGGTCGAGGATCTCGACGATCAGGCTGGGGTCTTCGACCTCGCCGCGAAGCTGGACGACGCCGGCGCTCGCGTTCACGTTGATCGCGCCCTTTGGGATGCGCGGATCGCGGAAGAGCTCGCTCATGACCTTCTGCGCCAGCGTGGCGTCGTCGAGATCGGGGGTCGCGTCCTGTCGTGTGGTCCGCGCTTTCAACCCAGCCGTTTCCGAGGCGACGCGTCGTGCCTGCCGCTCGAGCTGTCGGCGACCGCGACGGGTCAGGCCGCCGATGCGGTCGCGCGCGACGGAACGCCGGTAGCCTCCCGTGTCGGGGTCGAGGAAGAACGACACGAGCGCGCCGGCAAGCGCGGCGAGCACGAGCCCGTACATGGACGCGCGCCGCCGCAGGGCGCGTGCCAGCTCAGCGCTCCGCGACGTTGAGGATCAGCCCGCTCGCGACGAGGAGCGCGAGCGCGATCGCGACCATGACGGCGATGCGACGGAAGTCCTTCAGCACGAACGAACGCTCGAGCGCGGCCGCCCTTTCGAGCGAGGCCGAAGGCGCGCCGATCGCGCGCGCGGTCCCGGTCCGCGACCCGTACCGCAGCCGTGACGGCGCAGGGCGCGTCGCATCGCGCTCGATGATCTGCGGGCGTGGTACCGACGCGCGCCGGCCAGCCTCCACCGAGCGGCGCGGACGCGAGCGCATGCGGTGCTTCTTTGCCACGGGAGGACGAGGATAGCGGACCGATATGCTCGGCCGCGATGCAGCTGGATGAGCGGACGCTCTCCATCGCCCTCCCAGTGCTCGTCGTGATGATGGCCGCGCTGGCCCTCTGGCTGGCCCTCCTGCAGCGCTCGTACTCGGCGCTTCGCCAGCGCCTCCGGCGGCTGGTGCCGGAGGGCGCGGGGTTCGACGAGGTGCTCGATCGGCAGCACAGGCGCCTCGAGGACGTCGCCGGACGCGTCGACGCGCTCAACAAGCTCCACCGCGAGCTCGAAGAGCTGACCCAGCGCAGCATCCAGAAGGTGGGCGTCGTCCGCTTCAATCCATTCGCGGACACCGGGGGCGACCAGTCGTTTGCGATCGCTCTCCTCGACGCCGAAGGGAACGGGGTCGTGCTCTCGAGCCTGCACAGCCGCGCGGACACGCGGATCTTCGCCAAGCAGGTGCTGGCCGGGCGCTCACGGCACCAGCTCTCGGACGAGGAGCAGGACGCGATCCGCAAAGCCCTCGCGCCCGCCGGCGCGTGAGCGACGAGCCGGCCCTCGGGGACGCCCGAGCCCTCGCGATCATCAACCCGGCGGCAGGAAAGGGCGCCGGCGAGCGGATGTCGCGGCGCATCGCGGAGGACTTCCGTGCGCAGGGGCTAAAGGTCGACATCGTGCGCACTCCCGCCCGCGACGAGGCGGCGCGTCTTGCTCGTGAAGGCGCGGCCGATGGCTACCGAACCATCGTCGCCGTCGGCGGCGATGGCACGGCGAACGAGATCGCGAACGGCCTCGTGGGGAGCGGGGCGGTCCTCGCGCTCTATCCGATCGGATCGGGAAACGACCTCGCGCGCGCGCTGGGCTATCCGCGCCGGCGGCGCGACGTGCTCAAGTTCCTGCGCGGCGCACGTCGTCGCTCGATCGACGTCGGAGAGGTGAACGGTCGGGTCTTCGTGAACGCCGCGGGCGTTGGGATCGACGGTCACGTTGCCGCGCGCGTCGCCGCGGCGATACGCGTCGTCGGTCCGACATTCGGCTACCTCGCCGGCGCGCTTCTCGGCGTCGCCACCTACCGCCCACAGCCGATGCGGGTCCTCGTCGACGGAGAGCTCCGCAGTGGCCGTTTCCTCACCGTCGTTGCGGCGAACGGCACCCACTTCGGCGCGGGGATGCGCGTCGCCCCGGACGCGGTGATGGACGACGGGCAGCTCGACGTTCTGCTCGCAGGCGACCTTTCACGCGCTGCGTCACTCGTCGCTCTCGCAAAGCTCTATCGCGGCACGCATATCGACGGGCGAACGATCGTGCTCCGCCGGGCCCGGGTCGTCGAGATCGAGCTCGAGCGCCCGCTCGCGATGGAGCTCGACGGCGAGGTGTCTTCGCAATCGCGACTCTCGATCAGGATCCGACCGCGCGCGCTGCAGGTGCTCTCGCGATGAGGCGGGCCGATCCGCGCCGCGGTCTGCCATCGGTCGACGCCGTCCTCAAGGCCGCGCGGCCGGCTGCCACCGAGCGCGAGCGGTTCGTGAACGCGGCTCGGGCGGTGCTCGCGGAGGCGCGCACCACGCACGAGTCCGGCAACGCGGAGGCGTTCGCGGATCGTGCTCGCGCACTCCTCGCCGAGCGAGAGCGCCGGACGCTGTTGCCGGTCATCAATGCGACCGGCGTGATCCTGCAGACCAACCTCGGACGTGCCCCGTTGTCGGAGCGCGCGATCGCCGCGATGGTGGAGGCCGCGGGAGCGACGAGCGTCGAATACGACCTCGTCGCAGGGAAGCGAGGCGAACGGCACGGCCACGCGGCGCGAATGCTCGCGGACCTCGCCGCAGCCGAGGATGCGGTCGTCGTGAACAACAACGCCGCGGCTGTGCTTCTGGCGCTCGCAGCACTGGCTTCGCGCAAGGAGGTCATCGTCGCGCGCGGCGAGCTCGTCGAGATCGGCGGTGGGTTCCGCATTCCGGACGTGCTACGGCGCTCGGGCGCGAAACTGGTCGAGGTCGGGACGACGAACCGGACCTACGCCCGTGACTATGCGAGCGCGATCGGCGAGCGGACCGGCGCGATCCTTCGCGTCCACGCGAGCAACTTCAAGCTCACGGGGTTCGTCGCTCGGGCCGAAGGGCGCGAGCTCGCGGCGCTGGCGCGCGAGCGCGGGGTTGCGTACATCCATGACCTCGGCAGCGGAACGCTGCTCGACACCGCGGCATACGGTCTCGGGGCCGAGATGACCGTCGCCGCCGCGGTCGGCGAGGGGGCTGACGTGGTGACGTTCAGCGGAGACAAGCTCCTCGGCGGACCCCAGGCCGGGCTCGCCGTTGGCCGCGTGACCGCGATCGGCGCGCTCCGCTCGCATCCGCTGATGCGCGCGCTGCGGCCCGACAAGATCACGATCGCCGCCCTCATCGCGACGCTCGCGAGCTACCGCGACGATCGCGCGACCGAGGAGCTCCCGGTCTGGCGGATGATCGCGGCGCCGTCGAGCGATCTCGCCGGACGCGCGGGCGTCATCGCGGACAAGCTATCGCGCGCCGGCGTGCACGCCGAGGTCATCGAGACACGGTCGACGGTGGGCGGGGGCTCGCTCCCCGAGGAGACGCAACCCTCGTACGCGGTGGCGCTCTCGGGCGCGCCCGCGACGTCGCTCGCCGCGCGCCTTCGCTCCGCGCAGCCGCCGGTGGTCGCGCGCATCATCGACGAGCGCGTCGCGCTCGACCTGCGGAGCGTGCTGGCGGAGCATGACGAGGAGCTCGCGCGCGCAGTGGCCGCCGCGCTCGCAAAAGGGGGAGAAGATGGACCTTCGGAGCACTCGGACGGACCGCGCGCCCGCGCCGGTCGGTCCGTATAGCCAGGCGATCGTCGCAGGCGACTTTGTCTTCTGCGCAGGCCAGATCGCGCTCGATCCGACGACCGGCGAGCTCGTCGGCGGCGATGACATCCGCGCGCAAACGAGGCGAGTGCTCGACAACCTCGCCGCGGTCCTCGTCGAGTCCGGATCCGGGCTTGACCGCGTGACGAAGACGACCGTGTTCCTCACCGATCTCGCCGACTTCGTGGCGATGAACGAGGTCTATGGCGAGCGCTTTGCCTCGATCAAGCCCGCGCGCTCGACCGTCCCGGTCGGCGCGCTCCCACGCGGAGCGAAGGTCGAGATCGAGTGCATCGCGGTGACACGTTGAGGGGGCTGTGCCCCCTCAAGACCCCCGCGTGCCCGTGACCTCGGGGGCTGGGGGGCAGAGCCCCCCAACTCGGGTCATCGCGACTGCCGGCCATGTCGACCACGGAAAATCCACCCTCATCACCGCGCTGACGGGCATCGATCCCGACCGCTTGCCCCAAGAGCGCGAGCGCGGGATGACGATCGACCTCGGGTTCGCGTGGCTGCGACTTCCCGACGGTACGGACGTCGGGATCGTCGATGTCCCGGGGCATCAGGACTTCATCCGCAACATGCTCGCCGGCGTCGGCGCGGTCGACGCAGTCTTGCTGGTCGTGGCGCTCGATGAGGGCGTCATGCCGCAAACGCGCGAGCATCTCGCGATCCTCGGCGTGCTGGGCGTCGAGCGGGGCGTCGTCGCACTCACCAAGCGCGACCTCGTCGACGATGAGTGGGCGGCGCTCGTGCGAGCCGACCTCAGCGCCGCGCTTCGGAAGACGCCGCTCGCGACCGCGCCCATGGTCGAAGTCTCCGCCAAGATGAAGCGGGGACTCGGCGATCTCGTCGCCGCTGTCGGCGGTGTACTCGCCGACGCGCCTGCCCGTCGGGACATCTCCCGACCACGCCTACCGATCGATCGCGTCTTCACGCTCGCCGGTTTCGGCACGATCGTGACCGGCACGCTCGTCGACGGAACCTTCACGGTCGGCGACGAAGCGGCGATCCTGCCGTCCGGCCGGCGCGCACGGATCCGCGGCATCCAGACGCACCGGAAGGGCCGCGAATCAGCGCAGCCCGGTAGCCGGGTCGCGCTCAACCTCGCCGGCGTGGACAAGGACGAGCTTGAACGCGGCATGGTCGTCGTCCGTCCCGGGACGGTCGCGGCGACGTCGCTGATCGCCGCGAGGCTTTCGCTCCTTCCCTCGGCGTCCGATCCTCTCGTCCACGACGAGACGGTGAAGGTCCACGTGGGCACCGCGGAGGTGATGGCTCGCGCGTCTCTGCTCGAGACGAACGCGATCGCTCCAGGTGGATCGTCGTGGGCGCAATTGCGACTCGCGGCGCCCACGGCCGTGGCCGTGGGCGACCGGTTCGTGATCCGGCGGCCTTCACCAGCGGAGACCCTCGGCGGGGGCGAGATCGCGGACGCCTCTGGCGAACGGGTACGGCGGCGCGCCGACGCGCTCGCGTCGCTCGAGCGGCGCGCGGGGCCCAGCCCGACGTCGAGGCTGCTCGCGGTGCTCGACGTCCCGCGCGACGTCGCCGACGCGGCCGCGCGCAGCGGCCTTGCGGCCGCTGAGGCAGAGGCCGCGCTAGTCGAGCTCATCGCCGAAGGACTCGCGCTACGGCTCGGCGATGCCGTTCTGGCGCGGGACGCGTTCGCCTCGCTCGCCGTTCGCATCGAGCGTGCGCTCGCCGCGGCCCATCGACGCGCGCCGCTGCGTCCCGGGATGCCGCGCGAGGAGCTTCGCTCGTCGCTCGGACTCATGCCACGCCGTTTCTCCGCGCTCGTCGAAGCGCTCGCTCGGGAGGGACGGCTTGTCGAACGGGGCAGCGCCCTCGCGCTTCCGGGCCACGTCCCGAGCCTGACGCCGTCACAGGAGGCGGCCTGGTCGCGAGCTCGTGAGTCGCTCGCTCGCGATCCCCTGCTGCCACCTTCCCCGGCGAGCCTTCAGACGGACCACGGGATCGACGCTGAGGTCGTCGCCGCTCTCGCCGAACGCGGCGATCTCGTGCGCATCGGCACCGAGGCCGTCTTCCTGCCCGACGCGGTGGAGCGCTTCGCGCAGGTCGTCGTCGACGAGCTTGCGGCCCGCCGGACGATCACGGTGTCGAGAGCCCGCGACCTGACCGGCTCGAGCCGGAAGCACGTCCTTCCGTTGCTGCAGCTCCTCGACGATCAGGGCATCACGCGGAGGACAGGCGACGACCGCGTGCTCGTCATCACGCCGGAGCAGGCGGCTCGTCGCATCGCTACGCTCACGCGTCGGAAAGAGGTAGCTCGATGAAGTTCCGCGCCGTCCGTGCCTCCGCGATCGGCAACGTCGATGCGATCGTGATCCCGGTCTTCGCCGAGGGACCGCTGCCGGCGTGGCTTCCGCGTGCGACGCGAAACGCGCTCGCGCGCATCCAGAAGACCGAGCACGGCACGACACGGCTTTACGGCGTGACGACGTACCACGGCGAGCCGCGCGTCGTGCTCGTCGGCGCCGGCAAGGCCGCGGAGCTGGACGCGGAGCGGGCGCGGAACATCGCGAGCGCGGGGATCCGTGCCCTCTGGCGATCGTCTGTGCGCAAAGTCGCGCTTGCTGTCGCAGCCGCCGGCGCGGTCGGCGAAGAGCGCGCCGCCCAGGCCGCGGTCGAGGGCGCGATCTACGCGATGTGGCGACCCGAGGTCCATCGCACGCGCGACGAAGAAAAGCGTCTTCCGGCGATCGACTCGGTCTCGCTCGTCACGGAGAAGGCCGTCGGCGACGCGGTCGCGCGCGGCGAGGCGATCGGCGAAGCGACGAACGCCGCCCGCCGTCTCGCGAACGAGCCCGCGAACCGTATGACGCCGCGGCTCGTCGCCGAGGCCGCCAAGGAGCTCGCGAAGGACGCCGGCGTACGTATCGAGGTGCTCGACCGCGAGCGCTGCCAGGCCCTCGGGATGGGGAGCTATCTCTCCGTCGCGCAGGGAAGCCACGAGCCTCCCCAGTTCATCGTGATGCGGCACAAGGGCCGCGGTGGTAACGGGTACGACCTCGCCCTGGTGGGGAAGGGGATCACCTTCGATTCCGGCGGGATCTCGATCAAACCAGCCGACAACATGCACCACATGAAGGCCGACATGACCGGCGCGGCCTCGGTCATCGCGGCGCTCGCGGCGATCGGCAAGCTGCATGTCAAAGCGAACGTCATCGCCGTCGCGCCGTGCACCGAGAACCTTCCCGGCGGCGGGGCGACAAAGCCCGGCGACGTGTTCACGGCCATGAGCGGCAAGACCGTCGAGGTCATCAACACCGACGCGGAGGGCCGTCTCGTCCTCGTCGACGGCATCACCTACGCCCAGCGCGAGGGCGCGAAGCGCGTGGTCGACGTGGCGACGTTGACGGGGGCGATCGCCGTGGCGCTGGGCAACCACTTCACCGGGCTGTTCGGCAAACCGGATGCGTTCGTCGAGACCGTGCGCACGACCGCGACCGAAGCGGGTGACCGCCTCTGGGCCATGCCGCTCACCGACGAGTACCGCGACGAGATCAAGGGGGAGGTCGCCGACATCCGGAACTCCGCCGGACGCGAGGGTGGCGCGATAAAGGCCGCTGCGTTCCTGGACTCGGCCGTGGAGGACGGCACGGAGTGGGCGCACCTCGACATCGCCGGCACGTTCTGGTTCGACCGTGATCGACCGCACGCGCCGAAAGGCCCGCAGGGCCCGGTCGTCCGCACGCTCGTCGCCCTCGCCGAGAGGTACGCGAAGACGTAGGCGTGGCGGTACTCACCGTCTGCTGACGGGTTTCTCCCAGATAGAACGTATGATCTATCGATGACCGAGCAGCTCAGCTTCCGGCTTGGTGAGCCGCAGCCCAACATCCTCGCCGGCCTGACGCCCGAGCAGCGGCGCGCGGTCGATCACGGCGAAGGCCCGCTTCTCGTCGTAGCCGGCGCCGGAACGGGGAAGACCCACGTGCTCACCGCGCGGATCGTCCATCTCATCAGCTCGGGCATCGCCAAGCCTCACCAGATTCTGGCCGTGACCTTCACCGAGCGAGCCGCATCGCAGATGCAGGAGCGGGTCGACATCAACACCCCGATCGGCCTGAACGATGCGGTCATCCGTACGTTTCACGGCTTCGGCGACGAGGTGTTCCGCGAGTTCGCTCTCGAGCTCGGACGTTCCGGCGAGCTTCGGGTCCTGTCGCCCGCTGAGCAGGTCATTCTCGTGCGGGAGCACCTCTACGGCTGCCCGACCTGCAACATCGCGCTCCCGCTCAAGCGATACCGGCCGGCGGGAGATCCGCTCGCGCACGTTCGGGCACTCCTCGAGCTCTTCGGCCGCGCGCGCGACGAGGACGTATCGCCGGAGGCGTACGTCGCGCATGCGCGCGCGATGCGCGAGGCCACAGGAGATTCGCTGGACGCCGATGTGAAGACGGACGAGGCCGCGATGCACGAGGAGCTCGCCGCGACGTTCGAGGCCTACACCCGCGTGAAGGAGCAGCACGGCGTCGTCGACTTCGGCGATCAGATCGCGCTCACGCTCAAGCTGCTGCGCGACCATCCCGCGGCGGCGTCGCGATTGCGGTCACGCTTCCGCTTCATCCTGGTCGACGAATTCCAGGACACGAACGATGCTCAGTTCGAGCTGCTGCGGCTCCTCGCCGAGCCGCATCGCAATCTCACCGTCGTCGGCGACGACGATCAATCGATCTTCGCCTGGCGTGGCGGGACGCTAAGGAACTTCGACCGTTTTCGCGAGGCATATCCGGACCAGCGCACCGTGGCGCTCGTCGAGAACCGCCGCTCGCCACAGGACCTCCTCGATGCCGCCTATCGGCTCATCGCTCGGAACCCGGATCGCCTCGAGGCGACGCTCGCGATCGACAAGCACCTGCGGGGACGGCCCGCGGGCGACGTCGCGGCCATCGACCACATCCAGCGGGTGAGCGGGATCGAGGAAGCCGAGGCGGTCGCCGAGCTCATCGCGAGCGAAGCGATCCGCCGGCAGCGCCGCTACGGCGAGTTCGCGATCCTCGTCCGCAACAACGTCGACGCGACGCCCTTCCTCCGTGCCCTTGCGCAAAGACAGATCCCGACCCATTTCTCCGGCGGCGGTCAGCTCTACGAACGTCAGGAGATCCGGCTCCTCATCTCGTTCCTCTCGGCGGTGGCGCTCCCGTCCGACTCGCTGCACGTCTACAACCTCGCGGTCAGCTCGCTTTACGGCTTTCCCGCGGACGAGCTCGCCCGTGCGATGGAAGGAAGCGGGCGCCGCCAGAAGCCCCTGCGCGACGTGTTCGAGGAGATCTCCGCGGGCAAGACGGCCGCGAGCGACGAGGCCGTCGCAGCGGCGACGCGGCTCTGCCAGGACCTCGCGCACTACGCGGGTCGCGCGGCGGAGCTGACGACGGCCGCGCTCCTCTATGAGTTCCTCGAGCGCTCGAAGCTTCTCGAGCGCTATCTCGACCCGGATTCGGCGCTCGTCGAAGAGCAGGCCCGAAACGTCGCGAAGTTCCTGCGACTCGTCCAGAGCGCGGGGCGCGCGCTCGCCACGGACCGCGCGTCGTTCTTCGTCCCACACCTCGAGCTGCTGCGGGAGGCGGGGGACGACCCTGTCGCCGCTGACTTCGAGACCTCGCGCGACCAGGTGAATGTCCTCAGCATCCACAAGGCGAAGGGCCTTGAGTTCCCGGTCGTGTTCCTGGTGCATGCGACCGACGAGCGCATTCCCGGGCAGGCTCGCCTCGACGCGTTCCGTCTTCCCGACGCGCTCGCACGCGTTCCGGTGCCCGATCGCGACCGGCACATCGCGGAGGAGCGTCGTCTCGCGTACGTGGCGATCACCCGCGCGCAGAACACCTTCTACTTCGCGAACGCGATCGACTACGGATTCCAGCGGCCGTCGCGCCCCAGCCGCTTCATTGGCGAGGCGCTCGGCAGAGAGCCGTCGCGGATGAGCGGCCCTCTGCGGGTCTTCGAGGAGCTCCAGCGCTTCCAGCGCCCGCCTGCGGATGCCGATGCGCCGCTGCCCGCACTCGGCGCCGACGACGTGCTCACGATCTCCTACGACGCGATCGACGACTACCAGCGCTGCGCGCTCCTCTACCGGTTCAAACACGTTCTGCAGATCCCGGTCTTGCCGACGCCGCAGATGACCTACGGCCTCGCGCTCCACGAGGCGGTCCGCGACTACCTGCGCCGGAAGCGCGACGGCGAGAAGCCGACGCTCGCGGATCTTCAGGCCGTGTTCCGCGCCGCGTGGCTCGCCGAAGGCTTTATCAATCCGGCGCACGAGAGCGAGCGCTTCCAGGCGGGGCTCGACGCGCTGCGCCGCTTCCACGAGCAGGAGCGCGCGCTTCCGCCGCCGGAGCTCGTCGAGCAGCGCTTCAGCTTCATGCTCGGCAGCGATCGCGTCGTCGGTCGATGGGACCGCGTCGATCGCGCTGACGACGGCGCCGTCGTCGTCGATTACAAAGCCGGCGCGGACGAAGAGGGGAGCGGTCGAGCACAGCGTGCCGCGAACGAAAGCCTGCAGCTTCGGCTTTACGCGCTCGCACACGAGCGCGTCTACGGCGAGAGGCCGGTGCGCACGGTGCTGCACTTCCTCGAGAGCGGCGAGCGCGGATCTGTGGCCCCGAGCGAAGACAGCATCGGTGCGGTGCGCGCGCTCGTCAGCGCGACGGCTGGGCGGATCCGCTCGCGCGACTTCTTGCCGAACCCGAAGAGCCTGCGCACCTGCCAGCAATGTCCCTATCACCAGATCTGCCCGAGCTCGCTCACGGCGCGCTCCGCCACCGCCACAGCCGTCGCGGGCTAGCCGCGTCCTTGCGCACGGACGGAGCGCTGCTTCCGAAAAAGAAAAGCAGGGAGCGCGCCGCTCCCTGCTTCTGCCAGTCAGGTCAGTGGGGTTACGCGGTCGCTGGTGCGCGTCGCTGGGTGCGGATCAGCTGCGCGAGTCGGATCGCGCCGCCGAATGCGATGGCCAGCGCGACGAAGGGGATGGCTTGCCCGAGCGGGTCACTCGCCGGGGCCGGCGCGCCGCTCTGCGACTCGGACGTCGCGACCGGGCCGAGGACGGTGATCGGGCCGAGGTCGTACGGGGCGAAGAACGAGCCCTGGGTGATCTGCCAGCTGTAGGTGCCCGCGGCCGGGAAGTAGACCTTGGCGGTGTAGTGGCCGGCGGGGCCGTCCGGCGTCCCGGGATAAGACAGGACCTTTCCCGTCCCGTTGCGGATCACGATCTCAGTGGTGTCCGCCTTGTACGGCTCGACGCCGTCCATGAGGATCGTCCAGCCGACGGTGATGTTCTGCCCAGCGTGAAGCCCGCCGGGTGGCAGCTGATCGAGCTTGCTCACCGCGCCTTCCTTCGCGAGGGCCGTTCCGGCAAGTGCGGCGAGCGCGAGAAGGCTGCCAACTGCGATGACCGAGAGGCGCCGCATGCGTTCCTCCAATGGGTGGCTGCATGGCCCTTGCGCCACTTGCCTTCCCTACAACAGCGCCGCGATTTGGTTCCGGCGGCACCGACCCTTCAGCCAGTCAGGCGGCCGCCGGTTCGGGCGGGAGCGCCGGCCGTGGCGGCGTCCGGACAAGGGCAAGAAGGAGCACGAGTGCGATCGCGATGTTGATCGCGAGCATCGTGAAGATGCCCTGATAGCCGAAGCGCGGCAGGAAGATCTCTGCCGCGACGAAGACCGACAGCGGGATCGCGACCGATTCGGACGAGGCCTTGAGGCCGGCGAAGACCCCTGCCTCGTCGGGCGGGATCAGCTCGGTCAGGAGGGGCCAGGAGACCGCGCTTGCCGCGCCGTTGCCGATGCCGGCCACGACGATGACCGCGATGGTCGGCCCGAGCTCGCGGACGAGCGTTCCACCGACCGCGCCGAGGATGAGGATCGTCCAGCCGATGGCGAGGACCGTCCTCGTTCCAACGCGTTCGGCGAGCTTTCCCGAGACCACCGCGGAGGCTGCGGTCACGAGGAGCGTCAGCCCCGCGAGCGCGAAGGCGATGTCCTGGGTCTGGTGGATGTCTTCGATGATGAAGAGCGTGAGGTAAGGCAGCACGGCGTTGATGCCGAACTGGTAGACGAAGTTCGTCGCGAGGTAGCGCATGGCGCCGTGCTGACCCAGTACCGCCCCGACGTATCGGCGTAGGGAGTAGTGCTCCTTGCGCGCCACGAGCTCGCGGCGCTCGTTGATACCAATTATGGTTGCAGCAAACGAGATGACCATGACGGCGCCAACGAGCGCATAGATCGCGAGTGGGACCTCGCCCGCGGCCCGCGCCGCGAGAAAGACGATGAGCAGGAAGACCACCTGCGAGAAGTACTGGATCGCGGACGAGATGCCCGAGAGGAGGCCGCGCTCTAGGACCGGGGTTATGTCGGCGAGGAGGGCGGCATAGGGGTCGATGGCGGCGTTGAAAAAGATCGAGAAGAGGAAGATCGCCACCGCCAGCCCGATGAGCGTGTGGGTGAAGAAACCGGCGATCACGAAGAAGAATGCCGAGAGCGCGATCCCAATCGCGATGAACGGACGTCGGCGGCCGAGAGGTGTCCAGATACGGTCCGAGATCGCCCCGACGGTCGGCTGGATGACGACGCCTTCGATGCTCCGCGTGCTCGAGAGAAGACCGGTGAGGAGGTCGGGTGCGCCGAAGCTGTTGAGGATCGGCGGCAGGACGAAGTTGTTGAACGCGTAGAAGGCGCCGGCACCGATGGAGCCGGCGGAATAGAGCGCCGTCGTGCGTTTGTCGAGTCGGGGCCGGGTACCCATGGCGGCAGGTTGTACCGCACCATCGGACGGGGGAACGTCGGCCGGCCCACAGCGGCGCCAGAGAATCTTTCGTCGAACACTTGTGCTATCGACGGTTCGTCGCGACAATCGGCCGCGATGGAGCCCATCGTCCTCGTCGCCGTCGCGGCGCTCGCGGTGGCTGCCGTGGCCGTCGCGATCGCGTTGCGGCGCCCGATCCCCGAGAGCGGCGCGATGGTAGCGGCGAGCGTTTCGGCGCAGGTTCAGGCGGCGCAGCAGGGGATTCAGGGAAACGTCCAGCTGCTCGCGACGACCATCGAGGATCTGCGCTCCGAGGTCCATCGCTCGCTCGGAGCGGCGGAACAGAATCTCGCGACCCAAGCGACCTCGACGCAGCGGACGCTGACGGAGCTGTCGCGGCAGCTTGGGACGCTCGGCGAGCAGAGTCAGCGGATCGGCGATCTCGCCAAAGACATCGGCTCGCTGCAGGATCTGCTCCGCGCCCCCAAGGCGCGCGGCGGCTTCGGCGAGCTCCTTCTCGAGCGCCTCTTGCACGATGTCCTACCTGATTCGGCCTACGAGATCCAGTACACGTACCGCGACGGCTCGCGGGTCGACGCGATCGTGCGCTACGCCGGGAGGATCGTCCCGATCGACGCGAAATTCCCGAACGAGTCGTGGACCGCGCTCGTCGGCGCCGGGGACGATGCCGCGCGGCGCGCGAAGCGGCGAGCGTTCCTCGCGCAGGTCCGTCGTCACATCGATGCGGTCGCCAAGTACGTCTCGCCGGCCGACGGCACCATCGACTTCGCATTGATGTACGTGCCGTCAGAGGCCGTCTTCTACGACATCGTGTTGCGCGAGGATGAGGGAGAGCCGGATCTCGCGGCGTATTGCGCCGGGCGTCATGTGATACCGGCGTCGCCGAACACCCTGCTCGCGTACCTGCAGGTCATCGCGCTCGGTGTGCGCGGTCTGGCGATGCAGGAGCGCACGCGCGAGCTGCAGCAGGGGATCGCCGCTGTACGCCGCGAGTTCGAGCGTTTCGTCGAGCTGCACGATCAGCTCGGCCGGCATCTTGACAACGCGACGAAGAAGTTCGATGAGACGGACCGCGCACTCTCGCGCGCGTCCGGCGCGATCGAGACGTTGGCCCAGGCCCCGATCGCCGCCGGTGGAGAGCAGGTGGCGCTCCCGCTGCGGGTCGAACGAGAGCCGGAGCGCTGACCAAGCCGCTGCTCGCCTTCGGTTGCGCGGCCGGCGTCGCCGACATCGTGCTCGTCGCCGGCACGCGCGATCCGACCGATCTCGTCGCCGTGATCGCGGTCATCGCCGGCGCGTCGCTCGCGATCGGCGCAACAGCGGCGCTGGTCGGGCTGTGGCTCGAGGAGCGATGGGCGCCGCTCGGCCGACGGCGTGTGCTCCGTGCGCAGTGGATCCGGGCTTTGCGTCGCGGTCTGGAGGTCGGCGCACTCGTCGCAGCGCTCGCCTCGCTTCGCGCGACCGACGGTCTCACTCCCGTCACCGCGGGATTCGTCGTCGCCGGATTCGCCCTCGGGGAGATCGTCCTCGCGGCGCGGCCGCTGCGCTCTTCGGGTTAGCCTCGCCGGACGTGGGTTCCGGCGAGGCGAAGACACGTATCGCCCAGGGCGTCGACGCGCGCGCGGGCGAGCTCGACCGGCTGGCCCTCGAGATCCACGCACATCCCGAGCTGGCGTTCGAGGAGCGTTATGCATCCGACGCGCTTTGCGCCTACCTCGAGCGGGAGCAGGCGATGGTGCGGCGGCACGCGGGTGGCCTCGAGACGGCCTTCGTCGCCGAGGCAGGCAATGGCGGCGACCTCGTGGCGATCCTCGGGGAATATGACGCCCTCCCCGGTCTCGGCCACGGCTGCGGCCACAACCTCATCGGCGCGGCGGCGGTCGGGGCGTTCCTGGCCGCGCGGGACGCGCTCGACGGAACACGCGGTCGCGTCCGACTCATCGGCTGTCCGGCCGAGGAGAGCGGCAACGGAAAGGTCCGCCTTCTGAAGGCAGGCGTCTTCGCCGAGGTCGACGCCGCGCTCATGTTCCATCCGGGCGACCGGGACGAGATCGACCCAATGATGCTCGCCCTGGCGACGCTCGAGGTCACGTTCGTCGGGAAGGCCGCGCATGCCGCGGCGGAGCCGTATGAAGGTGTGAACGCTCTCGATGGGTTGCTTCTTGGGTGGAGCGCGATGTCGGCGCTGCGGTTGCTCGTGCGGAGCGACTCGCGCGCTCACGGGATCATCACCGACGGCGGAAAGGCGCCGAACATCATTCCGGACCGCGCTGCGGCGAGGCTCATGGTGCGTTCGCCCGACGAATCGTATCTCGCCGAGCTCCGAAAGAGAGTGCTCGCGTGCTTCGAAGGAGCGGCGCTCGCGACCGGCTGCGAGCTCCGCCACGAATGGAGCGACCTGTGCGACCTGGTGAAGACGAACCGACCTCTCGCCGACGCGTTCGCGCAGAACGCGCAGTCCCTCGGACGGACGCTGCATCCGCGGCGCCCGTCCGACACCCACGGGTCCACCGACATGGGGAACGTCACGACGGCGCTGCCTGGCATCCATCCGTATCTCGCGATCTGCGAGGAGCCGGTACCCTCGCACTCCGTCGCGTTCGCTGCGGCTGCGAAAACGCCGTCGGCCCTCGCGACGATGCGGCTCGCCGCAAAGGCGCTGGCAATGACCGCGTTCGACGTGCTCGCGGACCCCGCGATGGCCAAGCGCGCGAAGGAGGCACACGACGGACGCAGGAGCTGATTGGCAGGGCGCCGACCGCCGCCCCGAAGACGCAGCACGTCTGGCCGCGCTCTACGACCTCGACAGCGCCCCGCTGGAAGGGTCTGCGGACGTCGAATGGTTCGGCGGGCTCGCCCGGCGCACGGGCGGGCCGATCCTCGAGCTCGGTTGCGGGACCGGCCGCATCGCGGTTCCGCTGGCGCAGGACGGGCACCAGGTCGTCGGTCTCGATCGGTCGCAGGCCATGCTCGAACGCGCCGAACGGAGGGCGCGGCGTGCCAATGTTGAGGTGCGGTGGGTCGAAGGCGACATGCGCGCGTTCTCGTTCGACGAGTCTTTCGCACTCATCTTCATCGCCGCCAACACGTTCCTGATGCTCAAGCCCGACGACCGCTGGGCGTGCCTCGCGCGCGTTCGCGAGCATCTCGCCCCGCGCGGCAGATTCGCGATCGACGTCTTCCAGCCTGACCCGAATCTCATCGCGGGCATGGAAGGCGGCGTCATCGATGAGTGGGAGCGCGAAGATCCCGAGACCGGCCGGCTCGTGCGCAAATTCTCGTCGACGCGCGCGAACGTGGACGGCGTCACGCAGCGGATCTGGTTCGAGGAGATCGGCGACGATGGCACGGTGCGCCGCGTCGGCGGCACGACGACGCTCCACTACCTCTGGCGGCGCGAGACCGAGCTCCTGTTCAGCGAGGCCGGGTTCAAGGTCGAGAGCCTTCACGGCGACTACGACGGCGGCCCAGTGGACGCCGCCTCGCGCAAGCTGCTCGCCGTCGGCAAGCGCAAGGAGCGGGGGACCGGGAGGGAGCGCCGCCGCACGTGAGCGCCGACCTGCTCATGCGGGGCGGCACGGTCGTCGACGGCACGGGTGCACCCGAGCGCCGCGCCGACGTGCTGGTGCGCGATGGACGGATCGCGGCGGTCGGACGTGACCTCGCGGCCGACGGCGCGCGGGTCATCGACGCCGCCGGACACGTGGTCGCGCCCGGCTTCATCGACATCCACTCGCACTCGGACGAGGCGATGTTCGTCAACGACGCCCTGGAGAGCGCGCTGCACATGGGAGTCACCCTGGTGGTGTGCGGGAACTGCGGCGGGTCGAGCGCGCCCGTGAGCGGCCTCGCCGAGGCCGAGCTCGATCGCGAGCTGGCGCGTCTCGCCGTGAAGCGGACCTGGTCGTCGTTTGGGGAGTACGCGGACGCTGTGGATCGCGTCAAACCCGCGATCAACGTGTGCTCGTTCGTCGGACACGGCACGCTGCGCTCGTGCGTGATGGGAGCCGAGGCGCGCCCAGCGACCGCAGAGGAGCTGGACCGGATGCGCACGCTCCTCGGACGTTCGATGGACGAGGGTGCGATCGGCCTTGCCTCCGGGCTCATCTACCCGCCGAGCGCCTTCGCCGACACGGCGGAGCTTGCCTCACTCGGCAAAGTCGTGAAGGAAAAGGGCGGTCTCTATGCCAGCCACATCCGCAACGAGTCGACGAAGCTGCTCGAAGCCGTCGGGGAGAACATCGAGATCGGCCGGCGGTCTGGGGTGCGCGTCGAGCTCTCGCACCACAAGGCCGCGGGGCAGAAGAACTGGGGCCGCGTACGCGAGTCCACCGCGCTCATCGACGAGGCGCGTGGGTCAGGCGTCGACGTTACGGCCGATCAGTACCCGTACACGGCGTCGTCGACGGGCCTCGCGGTAACGATCCCGAACTGGGTGCACGAAGGCGGGACCGCCAGGATGTGCGAACGCCTCGCCGATCCTGCGGTGCGCGAGCGGATCCGCGGCGAAGAGGTCGAGACCGGCAGGGCCTGGGACCGCATCGTGATCGCGCGCGCTCGCCAGCATCCCGAATGGGCCGGGAAGAGCGTCGCCGACCTCGCGCGTTCCGCGGGACGCGACCCCCTCGAGTGGACCGCAGACGCGCTCATCGAGCACGAGGGGGCGGTCGACATCGTTCACCACTCCATGAACGAGGACGACGTGCGTTATGTCATGGCGAAGCGCTGGGTCGCCATCGGAAGCGACTCGCGTGCGAACGCGCCCTACGGCCCGCTCTCGTTCGGCAAACCGCATCCGCGCTCCTACGGCACATTCGCGCGCGTGCTCGGAAAGTACGTGCGCGAGGAGAGGGTGCTCACGCTCGTCGACGCGGTCCGCAAGATGACCGGCCTGACTGCCTCGCGGCTCCGCCTTCGCGATCGCGGCATCGTCCGCGAAGGTGCGAGAGCGGACCTCGTCGTGTTCGATCCAGCGACGATCGTCGATACGGCGACGTACGACGATCCGCATCGCTATCCGGTCGGCATCGAGCAGGTCATCGTCAACGGCGCCGTTGCCCTCGATCGGGGCGAGACGACGCGCGAACGCGCCGGGCGGTTCCTCCGCCAGGGCCGCGACCTAGGAGGTCGGTGAACCGGGGGCTGGGGGGCAAAGCCCCCCAAGTCGCGATCCTGGCGGAGGGGCAGTTCGCGCCGGCCACGGCCAAGACCGCGATCGGCGTCCTGCGCTACGCGCCGTATCCCGTCGTCGCGGTCGTCGACTCGACGAAGGCAGGGACCGATGCGGCGCGACACGTTGGCATCGGCGCCGGCGTGCCTGTGGTCGCGACCGTCGACGACGCGATCGCGCTCGGCGCCGACGTCCTGCTCATCGGGACCGCGGCCGCGGGCGGGCGCATCGCGGATTCGTACCGGCCATTTATCGCGCGGGCGCTCGAGCGGG